>RCNA010000031.1_pt1 | contig 16874 bp, 18 predicted proteins | sample 2041331 | NCBI WGS metagenome assembly RCNA01 (sample SAMN09708233, study PRJNA481090) | Marine sediment metagenome, whole genome shotgun sequencing project. | reverse complement strand
GCTCTTCACTATTGGTTATTTTCTACGATACGCTAACCGTATTAGAAAATCGTACCAATATAATATATCGTCCGGCAAGGGAGATGTGGGTGGTCACCCTTGGACCTTTGGTACCGATTGATGATTTGGCCACCTGGATGTCCCTCCCCTCCCCCCACCTATAGCTACTATTCACCGTGACTGTGGCAGAGGTTGCTTCCGGCATGCGCTGGTAGTCGGCGTCAGGGTAAGCGATAGCGAAAGCACCTGTCAGTGGCTTGTCATTACTATCGACGAGCAAACCGGTGAAGCCGGTGTCGCCGCTGGTAAGGGTACCCTCGCGCATCAGCATGGGCTGGGCAATGCCCTGCAGGATGAAATTGATGGTTGTGATCTCTCCAGGCTTTACGCTGACCGGGTTCTTCGCCGGGAGCGCCCAGGCATCGCCAGCTTTGGGTGGTCCGGCATCGGCACCGGACTGGCGCATGCGAGCCACCAGGTAGTAATCACCTTCGACAAGATCAAGGAAGTAGCTGCTGTCTTTACGGACCTGCGCCTCAAAGTCGGCCGGGCCGCGTAGGTTGCCGCGCAGGTTACGGTAGGCGTAAACGTAGGCACCACTCGCAGGGTCGCCATTGCGATTGGTGACCTGTCCGGCAATGCCTGCGCCAGGCGTGTCTATGTTGTCACGATTTTCAATGAGAGAGGGTTGTGAACAAGCGGAGACGAATCCGAAGATCAACAGTAATGCAAAGCGTTTCAAGATGGGGGGTGTCAATAACATATTAATTAGTGCCCATCCGGAAGTTCTGGATGGGTGCAATGTAGGTTTCTGATTTGGAAACCAGCAATTTTTCGTAAGGTCAAGGAAATCAAGTGTTTGAGCGGAGGCGTAGGACTTTACGCCGCACAATCAAATACGCAGATTGACGCCGAGATTGCGGAAAAGAGCGGTTTCCGGACAGAAACTAATTAGTTGATCTGTATAATCGTCCCTTTCTGCACCTGCAGAAGGAAAAGAATCTTGTCGGCTTCTCCAACAAAGTCAAAGCGAGTCGCACCGGTCACTCCCGGGTAATTCTGCAGTTGACCCAGAGCACGCCTCAGCTCTTCGCGGCTGTTGATGCGGAAGTCGTTGAGCAGTGTCAGCAAGATGCCGGCGGTGTCGTATCCCTGAGCTTCGAGGATCGTCGGCTCTTCACCATGTTTGTTGAAATAGTTTTCAACAAATTCCTGGATGAAGGGATAGTCGCTGTGGCGGAAGAAGCCGTCGGTGAAAACTGCACCCTCAACAAACTGGCGGGTCAAGCGCGGCAATTCGGCATCGTTCCAGCCGTTAGGCCCGAGCAGTTGAACACCTTCGATACCATAGAAGGCTAACTGTGGCGCGATCAAGCTGATACGATCAGCGTAGTCAGGAATGAAGAGCGCTTCGAAGGGCGGCGGCTCTTCTTTTATAACTTTTGGATTCTCGGGGTCTTTATCTTGCTCTTCTTCATCAGGAGCGTTCGGGTCCAGACCCTGCAGTGAGCGAACCTGGTAACGGAAGTCGGTCTGATCGGTGAGATAATTTTGTTCAGCAATAATCTCTCCGCCACGACGCAGAACTTCTTCGCGGAAAACGGCGGCAAAGTTTTCGCCCTGTCGGGTCTGCGGACTCATGATGCCGAATTGAGAAAAGCCGCGTTCTTCCATGGCGTAGTCGAGCAGCGCGCGCACCTGCAGTTGCGGTGTCAGCGAGTTGCGGAAAACATAGAGACTTGAGGCCGCAAGGCCCTCTTTTTGTGACATTGTCAAGAGAGGCGTACGCTCCTGATTGGCACGTCTGGTTGCACCCAGGGCGGCATTGCCAACTAAAGGGCCGGCGATCCCCATGACGCGGTCACTGATCGCCAACTCGGAAACTTGTTGTGCGGCAACCGTTTCATCCCCGGCCGTATCGCGAAAAATAAAGCGAACCGGAATGTGAGGTCGAAAGGTTTCTTGTGCCAGTTCCATGCCGCGCTGGACCCGTTGGCCGAAAGCTGCGTAGCGGCCACTTAAAGGCAGTAGCACGCCGATAGCGCGTTGCAGCTGCGTTGGGTCGGTTAATTGCGACATTAAAGCCAGAGCTTCTTCACGGTAGGCGAAGCCGGCCGGTGCCGCCATGGCTGCAGATGCCCATTCCTTGGCCAGATCTTTCTGACCTGCGGCCAGAGCTCGCCAGCCAAGTTGCAGCATCGCCAGATAGGCGACCGGCTTGTCACGATACATGAAGGACGCTTCGGCAAGATCTTCAGCACTGAAACGATCACTTTGTAAAGTATAGATACGGGTCAGAACTTCGCGGGGAGATTCTTCTCCTTCAATCACCAGAGCCTGTTGATAGAAGTAGAGCGCTTTGTATGGTTCATCGAGAGCGATCAGTCCCTCAGCCAGGGAAAGATAGCGTTCCTGACGTTCTGGCAATGGCCAGTTCTCTGTGTCCAGTTGAAGAAGTTGATCGACGACACGAACAGCGTCACCCATCTGCAATAGCAGTTCGCTTTGTAAGAGGATGCTGGCAGGGCTGTGTGACTCTGTGGCCATCTTGGCCAGGTAGTCAATGGCTGTTGCCGGGTCATCAAGGTCGTTATGAATACGGGCCAGATAATAGTAGGCCTGATTAATCTGGTCGGAGTCTGGCTGGCTGACGACAAAGCCTCGCAGCAGGCTGGTGGCCTCATTCAGTTTGCCAGCACGATAATGATCCAGTGCTCGTTGTATGGCCGTGTCAGCTTGCAGGTTCGGAGTTTCCATCGGCTGCGCCATGACAGAGGACAGGCCGAGGTTCAACAACATGAATAGCGAGAGACTGACGATCGTAAAGCGCATTAGTCGAACAGCTCCTTAACCTTGTCGAAAAAGCCTTTGCCCATGGGATGGATCTCTTCACCGGCTTCTGTGGCAAATTCATTAAGAAGTTCTTTCTGCCGGGCGGTCAAACTGGTTGGTGTCTCCACCCGCACGATGACTAGTTCATCACCGCGACCATAGCCTTGAAGAACCGGAATTCCCTTGCCAGTCAACTTGAAAATTTTCCCACTCTGAGTTCCAGCTGGAACTTTAAGCTTAATTTTGCCTTCGAGGGTTGGCACCTCAAGCTCGCATCCCAGAGCTGCCTGGGGGAAGGAAATCGGCACTTCACAAATGAGTTCGTTGCCTTCTCGCTGGAAGATCGGGTGGTCTTTGACGGTGATGACAACGTAGAGGTCGCCGGGAGGTCCACCCTTGGCTCCAGGGTCACCTTCGCTGCTCATCTTAAGCCGGATGCCTGATTCTACACCGGCCGGGATCTTCAGGGAAAGGGTCTTTTGTCCGCGAGTCAGGCCGGTCCCACGACAGTCTTTGCAGGGATCGTTTATCTTTTTGCCCTCACCGTTGCAGTCGGGGCAGGTGCGGGTCATGGAAAAAAACCCTTGTTGAAAGCGAACCTGACCGTTACCAGCACAGGATTTACAGGTTTCTGCGCTGGTTCCAGGTTTGGCTCCGGAACCGTTACAGGTTTCGCACGACTGATGACGTGGTACCTGGATCTTGGTGTCGATACCGAAGGCTGCGTCCTCAAAGCTGACGCTCAGATTGTAACGCAGATCATCACCACGTCTTCCGCCGCCACGTCTTCCGCCACCACCACCGCCGAAGATATCACCGAAAATGTCGCCGAAGATGTCTTCAAAGGGTGCGCCGCCGAATCCACCGGAAGAGAAGCCACCACCCTGCTGATCGACTCCAGCATGGCCGTATTGGTCATAGAGGGCTCGTTTTTGCCCGTCCGAGAGGACAGCATAAGCTTCAGAAAGCTCTTTGAAGCTTTCTTCGGCTTCTTTGTTGCCGGGATTTTTGTCGGGGTGACATTTGAGCGCTAGCTTGCGATAGGCTTTTTTGATTTCTGTTTCGCTGGCGTTTTGGTTGACTGCGAGAACTTCGTAATAATCACGTTTGGCCAAAATAATATCCTTGTGGCGAAAGGCTAAAGGCCAAGAGCATTAGCAGAGTATGTTGCACTCCTCCTAAGCCCTTGACCTTATTATCCTTGACCGGTTTATTCTTTCTTTTCGTCGTCGACTTCTTCGAACTCTGCATCGACCACATCGTCCTTCTGATCATCGCTGCCAGCGGCTTCTTCGTCACTGGCTTCCGCTTCACCTTGAGCCTGCTGGTACATGACTTCCGCCAGCTTGTGTGAGGCTGTTGCGAGAGTTTCGGTTTTGCTCTTGATCTCTTCCTGGTCTTCGCCTTCCATTGCGGTCTTGAGTTCTTCGAGAGCGGTTTCGATGCTCTTCTTCGTCTCTTCGTCGACCTTGTCGCCATGTTCCTTGACCGCTTTGTCGGTCGTGTAGATCAGACCGTCAGCCTGGTTGCGAGTTTCGATCAGCTCACGCTTTTTCTGGTCATCAGAAGCATGCAGCTCGGCATCCTTGACCATTTTTTCTATTTCGTCGTCGGAGAGACCGGACGAAGCTGTAATGACAATTGACTGCTCCTTGCCGGTGCCGAGGTCTTTGGCTCCAACATTGAGGATGCCGTTGGCATCAATGTCGAAGGTGACTTCAACTTGAGGCACACCGCGTGGTGCTGGCGGGATGTCGGTCAGTTCAAAACGGCCAATGGTCTTGTTGTCGTTGGCCATTTCACGCTCGCCCTGCAGAACATGCACGGAGACTGCCGGCTGATTGTCGGCTGCGGTGGAGAAAACCTGGCTTTTCTTGCAAGGGATGGTGGTGTTCTTCTCGATCAGCTTGGTCATGATGCTGCCGAGGGTTTCGATCCCGAGTGACAGCGGGGTGACGTCGAGCAGCAGCACGTCTTTGACATCGCCTCTGAGAACGCCGCCCTGAATCGCGGCGCCGATAGCAACCACTTCATCGGGGTTAACGCCTTTGTTGGGCACCTTGCCGAAGATCTCTTGAACTTTGGCCTGTACTGCTGGCATACGGGTCATACCGCCGACCAGAATGACGTCATCGATATCGGATGCTGAGAGACCTGCGTCCTTGAGAGCCGTCTTGCAGGGGCCGGTCAGTTTTTTGAGTAAGGAGAGGCAGATGCTCTCGAGCTTGGCACGGGTCAGCTTGATGTTGAGGTGTTTCGGACCGGAAGCGTCAGCTGTGATAAAAGGCAGATTGATGTCGGTCTCCATCGAAGAAGAGAGTTCGCACTTGGCTTTCTCAGAACCTTCCTTGAGACGTTGCAGAGCCATCTTGTCGCCGCGCAGGTCGATGCCTTGATCTTTCTTAAATTCATCGGCCACATAGTCGATGATCAACTGGTCGAAATCTTCACCACCGAGGAAAGTGTCACCGTTGGTCGACTTGACTTCGAAGACGCCGTCGCCGAGTTCAAGGATGGAGACATCAAAGGTGCCGCCACCGAGGTCGAAAACAGCAATTTTTTCTTCTTCCTTCTTTTCGAGGCCGTAAGCCAGAGCGGCTGCGGTCGGCTCGTTGATGATACGCAACACGTTCAGTCCTGAGATCTTGCCGGCGTCCTTGGTTGCCTGACGCTGGGAATCGTTGAAGTAGGCCGGAACAGTAACCACCGCGTCGGTGACTGTCTCGCCCAGGTAGTCTTCAGCGGTCTGCTTCATCTTTTGCAGGATCATCGCCGAAATTTCCGGAGCGCTGTATTTCTGGTCACGCACTTCAACCCAGGCGTCACCGTTGTCAGCCTTGATGATCTTGAATGGGCTGATCTTGATATCTTTCTTGACGGCATCTGAATCGAATTTGCGGCCGATCAGACGCTTGATAGCGAACAGGGTGTTCTCCGGGTTGGTGACTGCCTGACGCTTGGCCTGTTGGCCGACCAAACGCTCACCACTCTCGGAAAAAGCCACCATTGAAGGTGTGGTGCGGGTTCCTTCTGAATTGGCGATAACCACTGGCTCGCCACCTTCCATAACGGCGACACAGGAATTTGTGGTTCCCAGGTCGATACCAATAACTTTGCTCATGATAAGAATCCTCCTTAAAGATTCGGGTCGTTTCTAGTTGTCATATGGGCAGACTGCTTTGCATCTGCCGATTTATTCTTCGTTGTTTGCGGAATCTTCAGCCTCTGATTCGGCCGTTTCTTCGGCCGGGGCTTTGGCCAGCATCACCAGCGATGGGCGTAGCAGACGGTCGTGGAGCAGGTAGCCTTTCTGGAACTCGGTGACCACCGTATTCGGGGTCTGGTCAGCTGACTCGACCTGACCCATGGCCTGATGCAGGTTCGGATCAAAGGCTGTGCCGATGGCGTTAATCGGCTTGGCGCCAAAATCTTCCAGAGCCTTGCGGAACTGGTTGATCGTCATGTTGACGCCCTCCAGCAATCCCTGGCTGTCATCCTCACTCTGCTCGGCATGTTCAACTGCGCGCTCAAGATTATCAAGCACCGGGATGATCTCCTTGAGCAGGCGATCGTTGGCAAAGCGCAAGGCATCTTCTTTGTCGCGCTGGTGACGTTTGCGGGCATTCTCCAAGTCAGCCCGTTCGCGCAAATAAAGATCCCAGTTGTTGCTTGCCTCCACTTTGGCCGCTTCAATTTCGTTCTTCAATGCGGTCAGAGGGTCAACAGCTTCCTCCATCGTGGCCTCTTCAGCTTCTTCGGTCATGATTTCTTCCGGCTCTGAGACCTTCTGTTTTTTACTTTTCTTCGCCAATTTTGCGCTCCTAATCGTTCTCTGTATCCAATAGGCGACTGATCAAGTTCGCCGTGTAGTCGACAATCGGAATGATGGTTGAATAAGGCATGCGATTCGGTCCGATGATACCAAGGGTGCCAAGGGTGCCACGCTTACCGGAATAGGCCGCGGTAATCAGGCTACAGTCTGAAAGCTCGCTGTATGTTGTCTCGCTACCGATGATGACCTGAACGCCCTCGGTCTCAAGACCGCGGTCAAGCAGGTCGACCAGAATGCTCTTCTGTTCGAATGTCTGGACGATGCGTTTCATGCATTTCAGGTCAGAAAACTCAGGTTGTTCGAGAAAATGACTGGTTCCCTCAATGATGATATCGCCAGTAACTTCATCGACCAGTGCGGCGCTGGAAAGAGTGAACGCCCGCCGTAGCAACTGATCGTACAGCGCCTTTTCCTGGGCCATTTCACTTACGACCCGATTACGGACTTCCTGGATACTCAGGCCGGTCATGGTCTGGTTGAGGTAGTTGGTGATCTGTTCCAGGTCGCGAGGCGTCAAGTCTTCGTCAATTTCGACCAGTTTATTCTGTACCAGCCCCGATTGGGTGACGAAAACCGCCAGCACCAGACGCGGCGAGAGTTTGACAAATTCGATGTGGCGGAAGATGGTCGCTTTAAGCCGGGGCACCATAACCAGTCCGGTATAGTGGGAGAATGACGACAGTGTGCGGCTGGCTTCACGCAGCATGTCAGCCATTTGCAGACCATGTTGCCCGTATTGTTGTTCGATCTGCTCTTTCTGTTGGCGATCCAGATCGCTAACCTGTATCAGGGTGTCAACGTAGAAGCGGTAGCCTTTTTCCGTCGGAATGCGTCCTGCGGAAGTGTGGGGAGATGCCAGATAGCCAAGCTCTTCCAACTCGGCCATGACATTACGCACCGACGCCGGAGATAGCTTGATGCCAAGGTTCTGGGTAAGAGCCTTGGAGCCGACCGGTTGGGCGGTTGCAATATATTCCTCGATGATTGCTTCGAGGATTTTCTGACTGCGATCAGTCAGGGTGTCTGCCATGAGGAACTCCGCGCAAAAAACTCAAGCCGGATAACCCGGCCAGGATTTTTTAGCACTCCTTTGTTCTGAGTGCCAAAAGTAAAGTCAAGATAACAACGCCATATGCCTTTGTCAAGGGACGGCAGGTGATTTTCTAAAGGGGGATTATTCTGCAAGAAAAGGCAGAATCAGATGATCGAAGAGAAGCCATCCGGAGGGCGTCAAAGACCAATGACCAGCGTCGTTAACCAGCCATTGAGTGCTGGCTGTAACAGCTTCTGGAAAAGCTTCTTGCAGGGTGCAATCGAAGCGTTTCTGCAGCTCACTGTCGGTGATACCGCGCCGGGTGCGCAGAGCCAGATAGATCGTTTCGCTCAGGGCCGATTCGCGAGTAAAGGTTTCAATACATCTCATCGGTTCTTGTTGGCCATGTAGGGCCTGCTGATAAGCCACCAGGTCAGATGGCACTTCCCAGCGGCTTCCCCACTGAACGTCCTGAAAAGAGTGCGCACCGGCACCAATCCCCAGATACGGACGGCGTTGCCAGTAGCCGAGGTTGTGACGACTGGCGTATCCATCGCGAGCGTAGTTGGCAATTTCGTAATGTTCGTAACCGGCTGCGGCCAGTTGCCCGTCGATACGCATAAAGGCGTCAGCATAGAAGTCTTCTTCAGGCAAGCACTGCTCTCCTGCGAGAATCCTTTGTTGGAGCGGCGTTCCTTCCTCAGCTGTCAGGCCATAACAGGAGAGATGTTCGGGGGCCAGTTCGAGATAACTCTGCAGGTCATTCTCAAGTTCGCTGGTGGTTTGTTCCGGCAGGGCAAACATAAGGTCGAGAGAGAGGTTGTCAAAACCAGCTTTTCGAGCCCAGTTAACAGCATTAATCCCCTCCTGGCAATTGTGCAGGCGCCCCAGATTGGTTAACTGTTTATTGTTGCAGGTTTGTAAGCCGAGTGAGAGACGATTGATTCCTGCACTGCGAAAATCGGACAGACTTTGCTGTGAGACAGTGCCGGGGTTGGCTTCAAGGGTGATCTCGGTGTCGTGAGCTAAGCCGAATTTCTGGTTGATGGTGTTTAGAATCTCAGCAATTGCGCTTGGCGACAGCAGAGAGGGTGTCCCGCCACCGAAGTAAACAGTATCAAATGGCCCCGACCAACCATGTTCTGACGCCCAGAAAAGATGCTGCGTCAATAACTTTGGGTAGCTTTCGAGGAGAGGTTTGCTTGCCGGGACGGAGAAAAAGTCGCAGTAGGGGCACTTGCGACGGCAGAATGGAATATGCAGGTAAAGACCAGCCATGAGGCTCAGCTCTGCGGGAGAGTCTTCCTCAGTATTATCTGAGGAATAGTAGTATGGATGTCAGGGCGAGAATCATGACGGCTAACAGAACCCCGACGCCAACCGGATAGGATGCGCTGCGACTTCGTTTGTTAATCTGGCGGATAGCCTCTTCTTCGCCATCAGCAATGCCGCTGGCTTCAACCCAGAGTCGATAACCATACTTCTGCAAGTTGCCACCTGGGTCGTCTGAGAAATGGGCCAGAAGCTTTGTGAATTGCTGGACGAAAATCCGATCGGCCCAATCGTTGATACCGTTGAAAGCCCACTTACAGAAGCGGTAAATCTGGCGACCACCCTTGCGGTAAATCCAGTCGACATCGACATTAATTGAACGAATTTCCGCCGGGTAGATGCCGGCAAGCAGCAGCAGGGTAAAGGCCAGAGCCGAAAAGATGAGCAACTGGGACTGTGCCACAACATGGCTGATTGAGTAGGGCTGGTAGTCAGTGGCGTAAGGCAGCATGCTGTAAAGGTATTGCGGGAAGCAGCCGATCAGAATACAGAGTGTTGCAGAGATGCCCATGGCCAACAGCATATGCGGTGGTGCCTCTTTGCAGCGAATGCCGGAGTCATGAGAGAAGAAGGCGAAGAAGGGGATTTTGATGCCAGCATGGTGAAAGACACCGGCCGAGGCAAAGAGCAGGATGAACCAGAGCCAGCGCATGTCACCTTGGGCAGCAGCCTCCATGACCATCGATTTACTGACAAAGCCTGAAAAAAGAGGAAATGCCGAGATCGAGGCCGCTCCGACGATGCAGAAGCCGCAGGTCCAGGGCATTGATTTGTAAAGGCCGCCAAGGTCGGTGGCGTTAATTTTACCGGTACGATACATGACTGCCCCCATGGTCATGAAGAGCAGCCCTTTGAAGAGAAGGTCGTTGAAGGCATGGGCGACGGCGCCGTTGATGGAGAGGGCCGTGCCGATGCCGATGCCGACCACCATGAAGCCGACCTGGTTGATCAGGCTGTAGGCCAGGACGCGACGGAGGTCATTTTCGATAACCGCGTAGAAGATCGGAAAGGCGGCCATGGCTGCGCCGATGAAGATCAGTTCTTCAGTGCCGGGAAAAGCGCGAGCCAGAGCGTAGATCGCAGTTTTGGTGGTGAAGGCCGAAAGGAAGATGGTGCCGGTGATGGTCGCCTCCGGGTAGGCATCAGTCAACCAGGGGTGTAGCAGCGGCCAGGCGCAGTTGACGCCGATACCGATAAAAATAAGCCACGATGCTGTTGTCCCCAGGCCAATCAGGTCAAAGGCCGCTGAGCCAGTCTGGGAGACATGCATGATGATGCCCGCCAGTAGACACAAGCCACCGGCGACATGAACCATAAAGTAGCGGAAGCCGGCGCCAAGAGCCCGCTCAGTACGGCGCGCCAGGATCAGGAAGGTGGCGCTGATCGTGAGCATTTCCCAGAAAACAAAGAGGGTGAACATGTCACCGGCGAAGACTGCACCAATGGCAGCTCCGGCGTAGACGGTACCAGCAACATTCTGCACGGTATCGTCTACGTGCAGGGCATAGATCGCTGAGAGGAAGGCGACCAGATGAAAAATATAACCAAAGATCAGGCTCAGTTTGTCAACTCTGGCCAGGATGATCTGGTCACTCAAAAACGGGTAGATCCAGTGGCTACCGTGCGGGAGTTGCAGCAGGTTGATGAAGCTGATCACCGGCAACAGCAGCAGTAATGCCTGTCGGGCACGGCCCTTGAAGAGCGGCACCAGAAGCCCGCCGAGAATCAGGATCGCTGCTGGCGGCAACGCATCAATCATAGTAGTCCTCTTTACGCATGACCATGGGCCGCAGAACATATTTTGCTACGATGACCAGGATGACGCAGGCGACAAAACCGTAGACCGAGTAAAAGCCGAAGGAGCTTTCCCAGGAGAAGATGCCGTGCTTGTGGTAGAAGAAGTCAATCGCCAGGGACAAGACCACACAGCTATAGAATATTCTAAGCAGGCGCTTGACGTTTTCAGGCTTGTCGAACATCCTCAACTCTTCGCCTGGGTTGATCGGTTGCTTGGACATCTGTTTACTCCTTACCAGGTCTGCCAGAGCACAAAGGCCAGATAGAGGATGCCGATGGTTATGCAGACATAAAAGATTGTCCGGTAGCCTGCAACGGGCTCGTGGGCCAGGATCATCGGACCGTCTTCTGTGTGGTCTTGATTGTCGTTTTGTTCGTCTGTATTTGTCATATATTTCTCAAATTCCGGTCAATCAAATACCCGGTGCTGTCAAAACCCCAGGGCCATACGTGCCAGCTGCAGCAGTGTGTCGGGAAAGAAGAACAGGGCCAAAGAAATCAGGGCAGTCACCGATAGCGGTATCAGACAGAAAATCGGCGCTTCCTTAATCCCCACTTCTTCACCCTCTGTTGCCGGCGCGAAGAAGCCACGGTAGACAATTGGGAAGAAATAGGCGGCGTTGAGTAGAGAGCTGACCAGTAGAACAACGATCAGGACCAGTTGGTCTCCCTCGACAGCACCAATCAGCAGGTTCCATTTGCTGATAAAGCCACCCAGAGGTGGCATGCCTATGATACTCAGAGAACCGATAAAAAAGGCCAGATAGGTGATTGGCATGCGTCGGCCAAGTCCATCCATTTGACTGATGTTTTTCTTCTTGCTGGCGACATAGATCGCTCCGGCACAGAAGAACAGGGTAATCTTGCCGAAGGCATGCATCGCCAGATGCATGACTCCGCCGAGCATGCCGATCGCCGAAAGCATTCCCGCGCCGAGCACCATGTAAGCAAGTTGACCGATGGTTGAGTAGGCCAGACGGCGCTTCATGCTGTCCTGAGTCAGTGCCACCAGCGACGCAACCAGCACAGTCACCGAGGCGATGTACGTGATCAGGGAGCCGAGGTCGGCAGACTGCAGGGTCTCGGGCCCGAGAATATGAAAGATGACCCTGAAGATCGCGAATACGCCAGCCTTGACCACAGCCACACCGTGCAGGAATGAACTGACCGGGGTTGGTGCCACCATCGCTGCCGGCAGCCAGCCGTGAAACGGCATCAGGCCCGCCTTGGCAAAACCGAACAGGAAGAGCACCACCAGTAGTGCCAGAATTTCTGGTGAAGCCTTACCAGCCAGGATGCCGCCAGTGGTGAAATCGAGCGTTCCGGCGAGGGAGTAGGTGATCATCATGGCTGGCAGTGCCAGTCCAATGGATGTACCGAGAATATAGGTCAGGTACTTGCGTCCGGAGGTCCTGGCTTCAGCATTTTGCTTATGGGTGACCAGTGGGTAGGTCGAGAGGGACAGTACCTCGTAGAAGAGGTACAGAGTCAGCAGGTTGCCGGCAAAAGCGATGCCGAGGGTGGCTGAGATGGCCACGGCAAATGATGCGAAATAACGGGTCTGGGCGTGCTCGTCGAGAGCCCGCATGTAACCGATTGAATAGATCGAGGTGAACAGCCAGAGGCATGAGGCGACCAGGGCAAAGATCATCCCCAGGGCATCTACGCGCAGCTCGATTGGCACGCCCGGGATGACTTGCGCAATGGTGAAGACGTAGCTGCCGCCTTCCAGTATCCACGGCAAAAGCGAGGCGACAATCGTCAGCTTGACCAGGGCGATAAGAATGGTCCAGCTCTCGCGCAGGTTCGGTCGACGATCAGAAAGAATGATCGGCAAAGCCCCTAACAGGGAGACCAGAATCGCGGCCAATGGCCAGATGGAAACAATCGGTGTCATATCTCTCTCAAGACGGATCCCGGTCAACGTAGACCAGGCTCATAATAGGATTAAAAACTGGCCGGCATCATTAAGCGGATGACGTTGTTCACCAGGGGGCCAGTGTATAAGCCAACCACAATCAGAAGTACGGCGGTCAGGGCCAGAGGACTGAGTATCCACCAGGGGGCCTCCTGGCGATTCAGACTCGTATGTTCAAGGTGCTCGTTCTCTTGCAGGGAGCCGAAGTATGCCAACTCAATAATTCGGAAGAAGAGAACAGCGTTAACCAGACTGCTGAAGATCAGGGCGATGACGAACTGCCACTGCCCCGCTTCGATGCCGCCGAGAAGCAGGTACCACTTGCTGAAAAACCCGCAGGTAGGCGGCACTCCGATCATTGAGAAGGCGCCTACGGTAAACGCGGCCATAGTCCAGGGCATCCGCCGGTAAAGGCCCTTTAAATTCTCGAACTGAAGGCTGCCGGTACGATAGGCGATAGCAAGGGCTGCCAGGAACAGACAGAGTGTCATTAACGCATCGTTGACGATATGCAGGATGGTCCCTGTCATTCCCTGCTCGTTAGCCAGCCAGGCGCCGCCAACCATGTAACCGACCTCGGCGATGATAATATAGGTCAGCATCTGTTTCAGGTCGCGTTTGGCCAGCGCCAGTGATGATGCGCAGATAATGCCGATGGTCGCAGCCCAGACAATGAGAGTTCCGACATCCATGCTGATCAGGGGGAACCCAGGTGATTGGAAGCTGAGCATCAGACGAACCATCAGATAGACGGTGACCTTGGTCATCAGTGGTGCGATAAGCACCGCTGCGCCATCTGGTGCGTCTGAGTAGGCTCTCGGTAACCAGAAGTGCAGGGGGAAGAACGCCATCTTGATCCACAAACCGACCAGGATGAAAGCCAGCGCGGTCGCTAAAGCGGCACTTCCCTGCAGGGCTGGCAGGTAAGTGGCGATGTGGGCCATATTGAGGGTTCCTGTCAGCAGATAGAGATAGCCGACTCCGAGCAAATAGAAAGAGGCTGCCACAGAACCCATGATGATGTAGTTGAAACTTGACAGTGGTGCCCGCCCGCGGCCCAGCGCGATCAGGCCATAAGTGGTGATCGAGGTTATCTCGAGCATGACATAGAGATTAAAGGCATCGGCAGTCAACACCAGGCCCATCAGCCCGGCGATCAGAATCAGATAAAGAGTGAAGAAAAGATGTTGCCTATCCTCCAGGTCGCGTTTGACGCAGGGTAAGGCAGCGAAGGTTGCGATGAAGGAGACCGCAGAGATGAGCAGCAGCATCAGCGCCGAGAGTGGATCGACCAGTAGTTCGATTCCCCATGGTGGTGTCCAGGCTCCGGCGGTATAGCTCAAGCTGCCGAGTGTAAGAGTTCGCTGGAGCACGATAATCGCCAGCAAGCTGGAGAGACCCAGGGCTCCCAGAACCATCGGCGCAATCACCTTGCGGTTACTGCGACCACAGACATTGACCAGAAAGGCGGTCAAAAGGGGCGCTGCCATTACATACATGTGTAGGTTGGATTTCATTCGTTCTCAATCTTGCGCAAGATTTCGTCTTCTTCCAAAGTTCCGTATTTACGATAAATACGTATCATCACTGCCAATGCGACACCGGTTACGCTAACCCCGACGACGATAGCTGTCAGCATGAGGACGTGCGGCAGAGGGTTAACTATCTGGTTTACGTCTACCTGGCCCTTAAGCGCGGCATACTTGTCGAGAATCGGGATGCTGCCACCCTTTTTTGCCCCGGTAGAGACAAAGAAGAGGATGATTGCCGTCTGGAAGATGTTCATGCCAAGTAATTTCTTAACCAGATTAGTTTTACCAATCATGGCGTAGAAGCCGATCATCATCAGAATCACGTAGATCCAGTAATTGTACTTGGCCATGAACTGGGCTGCGATAGCTTCCATTTACAGACCCTCGTCAAGGCGGCCTGCAGAGGCCATGTCCCAGTAGATCGAGACCATTATTGTCATGACGCCCATGCCAACCCCAACTTCAACCAGGAAGATCCCGTGGGAGCGCCAGGAGATCGGATCAATCGGCAGGATTTTTGTGAGCGCGCTGTAATCGAGAAACATCCCGCCGAGCAGAGCACAGAGTACGGCAATGCCCGTGAAGATCAGGGCACCGACGTTGGCCATGATGATGTCGGTGCCTTCTGTGAGGTATTCTTTGCTGGCAGGCAAGCCAAGAGCGAGGGCGAACAGGATGACGGAAGCACCGAGTATAACCCCGCCCTGAAATCCGCCACCCGGGCTGTAGTGGCCGTGAACAATGACATAAAGGCCGTAAAGCTGGATGAAGGGGACCATCAAACGCGCTGTCGTCTCGAGGATGATGTCGCGCTGAGGTATTTGTTCCCGGGCCTCCTGCAGGTTGATCTTCATGGGTCTTCCCTCCGTCTCAGGATGCCCATGACCGCCATGCCGGCACTGTAGATGACCACCAGCTCGAACATGGTATCGTAGCCCCGGTAGTCACCGAGAACGGCTGTGACGATATTCGGTACGTGGGTTTCTTTGACCGCTTCTTCCACGAAGCGAACGGAGATATTGCTATTGGGCGGCGACTGCGGGTCGCCCCATGCAGCGAAGTCTGCGGTGCCGTAGAGAAGCAGCGCACCAGTGATCAGAGTTGCCAGCAGGGCCAGTGGTTTCAATCTTTACTCCTGCGTGTGGTGCGGAAGATAGCTGCAATAAAGAATATGGTACTGACGCCAGCGCCGACTGTTGCTTCAGTAAAAGCGACGTCGACCGCCCCCATCTCTGCCCAGAGCAGGCACATGAGGAAACTGTAGGCACTAAAGATGATGGTTGCCGAGAGCAGATCTTTTACGGTGATCGCCGCTATGGCACAGAAAACCACTAATATCAGCAGGACAAGATCAAGTTGCCAGATCATTTGCGCGCCCCTTTTTTTCTCAGCCATGGTTCGACACCAACAATCAGGGCTGCCTTGGTGATCGCGTGGGTTGCTGTCGGGCTGGCCATAAAAATGAAGAAGATGATGGCAAAGACTTTCCAGCTGACCAGAATGCTACCGAAACTCAGGTCGTGCAGATTGTACAGGGCGATGGCTGACACAGTGAGGGTTGCCGCCAGCGTGTCACATTTGCCCGCGGCATGAAGTCGTGAATAGAAGTCTGGTAAACGCAGGATGCCGATAGTGCCTATGGCGAAAAAGAAGACCCCGGCGACCAGGAGAAGAGTCACAATCCAGTTCATGCTGAGACCTCCTCTTTGGTTGTCGGTTCATCCTCAAGATGAATCTGATTGCTGCGCCGGAAGTATTTGCAGGCACCGATAGTTGCAATGAAGTTGAGCAGCGCATAAGCCAAGGCGATGTCAATAAACATCGGCATTGCTTCGTAAATCAAACCAATTAGCAGCAGCAACACTGTCGTCTTGGTGCCGATCATGTTCACTCCAACGATCCGGTCAAGCACCGTCGGTCCGCCGATGGCTCTCACCAGAGAAAGAAAGATCAACATCACCAGCGCCAGGGCAACGGCGAGAAACACTTGGCTCATCATAACCCCTCCGGTTCCAGTGCACGGGCGATGCGTCTTTCCATCTCTCCGGGCAGGCTGGCGGCGGCGCTTTGAGTGAGCGCATAGACCGTCATTTCGTCATTCTGCAAACTGACCGTGATGGTGCCGGGCGTCAAGGTGATTGACTGGGCAAAGGTCACTCTGGCAAAATTTGATTTCAACTTGGTTTTGAAACGGATCAACTGTGGGTCCATCTTGTCGAGCATTTGTGGGTGCAGAACAATATAAGCGACTTGCAGGCTGGAGAGCACAATCTCCCACAGCAGCCATGGCCCGTAGGCAAGCATGCCGAAGATTTGTCTGGCCCGCACTTCGACGCGCAGACTTTCGAATAGCATCTTCCCGGAGAAGTTGGCGACCAGCAAGCAACTGATCACCCCAAGAGTCAGATGAAAGGCATCGAACATACCTGACAGGATGATCCAGAAAATCAGCATAATTACAAATGAGGTAAATTTTGCTTTCATGACCCTACATATATAATCTGTAAAACAGATTTCCCCATGGGGTTATACAGAAAATCAGCACAAGATTGGCAAGGTTTAAAACACCAATCTAGTCACCAAAATGTCACATGTCTT
>RCNA010000069.1_pt1 | contig 16984 bp, 13 predicted proteins | sample 2041331 | NCBI WGS metagenome assembly RCNA01 (sample SAMN09708233, study PRJNA481090) | Marine sediment metagenome, whole genome shotgun sequencing project. | reverse complement strand
GTGCTTTACCTTGCTCCGCAAATAATACTTATATATGCAATCGGCATTTATTTTATTATTAAATTAATAGATACTAATATATTCAAACTGAGATACGCTTTCTTGCTGCCTCCTGTATTGATAATGTTTTATCCAATTTATATAAAATTTCCCTTCGAAAAAGAAGAGATAAAAAAAAGTTTATCCTATATCGAAAAAAATATAAAAAAAGATGAGTCTGTTTATGTTTATTATTCATCTGCGTTAGCATTCGATTTCTACAAAAAAACAGAAAAAATTAATATAAACAATCCAATAATTATTGGAACCGAATATTACAAAAAAAATGATTGTCAGTTTGATCAGCTTATGAATTTAACCGGTAAAATCTGGTTGCTTTTTTCGCATATAAATGCAAAGGAAGAAGAATATATGGTTAACCTCTTGCTCATGGGCGGAGCCGATCTGGTTGACACAAAAAGATATACAGGATCAAACGTATATCTCCTTAATGTTGAATAAAAAAAAATTCACTTCTAATTTAATCAGGCATTATGAGCAGCACAAATCCATACAAAGTTATATTAAAAAATACAGTCGTGCTGACATCAGCACGACTTTTCAGTCGTATACTTCAATTCTTTTTCTTTATATATGCGGCCCGTTCTCTTGGTCCAAATCATTTCGGAATTTTCTCTTTTGCCTATGTCCTTGTTAGGATGCTGGAAATATCGATGGATCTGGGCGTTTCGCGTTACAGCATTCAGCAGGTAAGTCGAGATCTCAAAAAGGCTCCCAAATATTTAGGGGCAAGCTTAACCTTAAAAGTTTTTCTTATTGTATTCGGCTATCTTCTAATCATAGGTAGTGGATATATAATGAGCGGCGATGCGCTCAGCATGAAGGTTCTGTTTCTCTTAGCAGCAGTGGCGGTTTGCGATAATCTTGCCTTACCTTTTGGTTCTGTATTCGGTGCCCATGAAAAGATGGAGTATTCCGCCATAATTATTTCTGTAAGTAATTCGGTTATGTGCCTGATCGGTTTTACTTTTTTATATTATTCCAAGGACATCCTTTTATTTTCCTTTGCTTTTGTTATCGGTGCCCTTCTTCGTTTAAGCCTCAGTATTTTTTGGTATATAAAAAAATATGGAGTGCCGGAATTTAACAATTTCAACCTATTATTTCTTCGGAACTTGCTGAAAAAAAGCATCCCGTTCTCTCTGATGAACATATTTGTTACAATTTATTATCATATAGACAGTGTAATGCTACAAATATTTGACGGATACAAAGTTGTTGGGCAATATAATGCTGCCTATAGACTGATAGATGCACCCCTTTTTATCAGTATGTCAGTTACAACAGCGCTATTTCCAGCTATTTCTCGGCTATATTATAAAGAAGAGGCTCAGGAACTGCAAAAATTGATTTCTGAATCTTTCAAAAAAATTTTAGCAACAGGATTATTTATTTCAGTGACTGTTGCATTCCTGGCTGACGATCTGATATCCCTTGTCTATGGAGAAGAATATGCAGCCGCTGCAGATGTTCTGCCAATATTGATTTTTGGTATAGCGTGTATTATGCCTGGTAGCATCTGCAATACCGTTGTTCGTGCCACTGACCGACAGTCGCTCAGCGCATTTGTCGCTGGAGGAGGAGTAATATTTAATATCGTACTCAATTTAATATTGATCCCTAAATATTCTCTCTTAGGAGCAGCTTGGGCTACACTCGCTACTGAAATGATAATGGCTGGCATATATATAGCCATCGTGAAAGAGTATATAGCTCATCTTTTTCAACTAAATCAAATTATTAAAATTTTAATACTGCCTGCTCTCTTATTAATATTTTTATATTTAACACAACGTGCCGGTGTATGGTTTCAACTTATAGGCTCCGGGATGCTTTTTTTTCCTTTTATGCTAATAACTGGAATAATAAACAGGAAAGAGCTAACATTCTTGCTTCATAGGAAATGACGTTCGGTTTCAACAGGAAGGCACAGAGGAACAGGTTTGGATTTTTCTTTTCTCTTTCTCAAGAAAGGATTTCATGGCCAATATAACACCTATATGGAACCAGAAACCCGTTGCAAAAAAAACATATTGATATTCTTTCTGGTTATGAATACACCAACCGACAAGTCCACAAAAAAATCCAATAGCAAGATACGGCATAGCAGAATTGTATTCAATACGTGAAATACGCCATAAGGTAAAAAATAACCAGCAGAGGATATAAATAAAACAAAGAAAACCCGGAATACCTATTTCAGCGACAATCAACAAAAATTCATTGTGAACCATTTCCGGAAAAACAACACTTACAGCAAATTCTGTATCGTCATATTCTGGATAACATGTAGCATAGTTATTTAATCCTATCCCTAACCAAGGTTTTTCTTCAATAATATTCCAAGCTACTTGTGCAAGAATTCCCCGTACTTCACCTGAGCCTTTATCATCCATAAGTATTCGATTCCTAACAGGCTCTACGAGAAGAAATATCATGACAGCAAGACAGGCAAAAGAACCGAACACTAAAACAAAGGCCAAAAGTTGTTTTCCTGTGCGTCGCCCCATACACCAGGAGCAGTTAATTACACCTCCTAACAGAAAAGAAAACCAACCACCTCTTGAATAACTCACTAATAATGTAAATAACATAGGGATAAATGGAGGAAGGTACATCAGGCGGAGATACCATTTGGAATTCTTAGGAAATCGAGCAAAAAAAGTAGATATATTAAGTTGCAGTAAAACGCAGAGAAAAAGAGCAAGTTTGTTGGGGTGACCAATGGTGCCTCCCACCCTGCTCACTCCCTCCTGAGCACCCCAGAAGGATGTCCTTTCGCCAAGAAATTCTAGACCTAGCGGGGCATTGGTAATATATTGTCCAATGCCGACTAAACCTTGAAATAAACCTGAGAGTAAAATTGCACCAACTACTATATAAATTTTTTCTTGGCTATCGATATTATTAGCCACATATATTATAACTAACCAACATTTAGACAACTTCCAAATTGCAGAAATTTTTATCGTCAGGGTTGTGTCAACAGGATACAGTCCGGCAATACAGAATATAACAATCAGAAAAAAAGGTATCGTGATCTGCGGGAAAAAAGATATCCGCATTCTATAATTGGCGATGAGTCTATACAACCACTCCAGCAGAAGAAGGGCAAAAACAACATCAAAAGCAGAAACCATAAATCCGTTGATTTGACGCGTGTAACCAACGCTCTTGTACGAAAAAACGATATTGACTGCAAGCGGAAGTAAAAAACCTGATATTAGAATTAATATTCTTTCACGATGGGGAAGGAAAATACTAAGACCCGTAGAAGCGAGTGCCCCAAAAATAAGTATCTTAAGCCATTTCGGCTCCATAGTTGAAGTGCGAATCAAAGCAGCAGCTACAGCCCCCCCGACAAAAACAATAAGAAAAAGCTCAAAAACAAGTTTTCGTCTTCTCAAAAGATATATCATATACGGTCGTATAACCATTGGGGAATGGGATTTTTCCTGCGGTTCAAAAAACTGCCAAGCAAAAGAACATCATTAAATCGTAGCTTATTATACAATTCGGTGACATTTTCCAAATGAGTTCTATAACTTTCTGCCACTATGATGACTCCGTCCGTTTCCAAGGAAATGCGTTGTGTATGCGATGAAGTTAGCCACGGTGCTGAATCAATAAAAATAAAATCACACTGTTTTTTTATCAATTGCAGAAAATCCTGAAAGGATTGGCGCGTGAAAGGGGAAGTGAATGCTTTATTACCTCCTAACCCTATCAGTTTCAAATTTGGCAGAGAAGATTTCTGCACAACTTCAGATATCGTTGCTTCTCCATAAAGGAGCTCTACAACCCCTGGTGAAGGAGGAAGATCAAAAGATTTATGAAGGCTTGGGTAAGACATATTGGCATCAATCAGGAGGATTTTTTGTTGAGGCATGTCTTTTGCACAGATCAACGCAAGATTAAAGGCAACGGTCGAACTTCCTGCTCCTCTTTCAACACCAGTTATTAGAACAATTTTTACGTTTTTTTTTTGAACCGGAAGATTGTATGTTCCAAAGTTCTAAAAATCTCGACAGCTTGTTGATATTTTTCAGGTTCTAACATCCAAAGACGTGGCATATCCCGTTTACTTTTCAAGAGTTATCTCCGAGCCTTGATATTCTCTAAGCTGGATAAAACTGGTAGCTGTGTAATATCCTCAATATCTCTTGCTCTTTTAACAGTATGATCAAGATAATAACCTGCAAATGCTGAACCGGTAGCTGCAAGTCCGCCTATAAAAATTGAGATAAAAAGCATAGCCTTTTTATTTGAACCGATTGGCTTGGAGGGCACAGTTGGTTTGCCGAGAATGGACACATTTGAAACACCCGAAAGATCTCTCTGTTCTCTCATGCGTGCCTGTTCCAAACGGTTCAGGTAGAGCTTGTAGGTATCTCGAGTCTGCTCTACTTTTACGAACCAATCGTTATATTCAATCTCAATCTCTGCGATCTTCTGTGATTCCAAGAGAATATTGCCGATATTTTGCTCAAAGGTCTTTTTTTTTGCTTCCAACGCCTGAAGGTCAGTAACCATCCCATCCAGCAACTTTTTCTGAGTGCCTCTGATCTCGTTCATAAAATATCCTAATTGTTTTTCTATACCAATCCGTTCCAGAGAATTTTTTCGATACAGGTTCATAATTTTTCCTTTTTGAATAAATAACGGAATGTAAGCTCTAGTAAATTCCGCTAACAAAGCATTATTTCGAAGTATCGCCGGAAGTATTGCAAAATTGCCATCCCGATCTATTTTTTTAGTAATATTCTGTATAATTACTTTATTTTTAGCTAACTCGCCCTTCACTTCACTCAAGTTCCGGCGCAGTATCTGAAGCAGAACAAGATTCTGAGTTTTCTGCTCTCTTATATCTATAATATTCCATTGTTTAACTTTTTTTTCTAACTCACTTTTTGCATCTTTCAGTTCCTGTTCAAATTTTTTGAGCCACTTCTCATAAAAAATGACTCCGCTGATCGATTTATGTATCTGAATATGTCGGCTAAGATAACATTCCAGGTAAGCATTTAATATCTTTGTAATAGCTTCAGGGTCATCTCCTTTTTTTGTTACTCTAATCAATTGTGAATTGGTAACAAGCTTTACTTTTATCCCACTTTTGACATAGCGAATGAGTGCCTGACTGGGTGTCGATCGAGACGAAAGTCCCATACGAATGAGCAAGTTAGGAGGTTTTTGAGGTGACGGTTCGAGACCTAACACTTTAATTACATCCTCGATAAGTTCCTGGGAGGTCAAAATTTCTTTTTCTGTATTCATGCTCTCCTCAGAAGGAGAGTCAACCTTGAAAGAGTTTCTTACAAAAACTTCCTGGCGAGTATCAATAAAGGGCTTGACTAATATCTGTCCCACCGTAAGATATTCCGGCGTCAAGGAAAAAACATATGCGTTTGTAAATATAACAATTATAAAAAATACACCGATTGCTATATGGATTTTCAAAAAAATAATATAAAAAATTTCACGGAGGGAAATTCTTATTGATTCTGGTTTCAAAGTGTGCATGGCTCTTATTTATCATTTTGTTGAACACTCCTCACGCTCGCTGATAAGCTGATCCAGCCGGACAATTAATCCCTCGGCTTCATCAGAAAATTTCCTAGCAAACAAAAGTTCTCCCTTTCCATATATGTCCTCTAAGAGGATATGTTTTTCTTTAAAAAAATCAAGATGATTTTCTGTTAAAACAATAGGATGCGCTCTCCCCCCACTCCAATCTGTATAGGTAATATTTCTTAGTATATTAGATGTATACGGTGAGTTCCCTAAAATCGTCTGAAAAATCGATTCATCAGGGTTTATTGTATTTTTATAAAAATCAACAAATTCGATTTCTCTCTCCGTAAAGCTCAGGATATACTGACATGCTTCGCGGGATAAGGCCCACCAAGCACTCCCGGCATAAGGAAGTAAATCATGAAAACACGATTGATAGTCACGACTAAAGGAAATCATACTGAGTAACCTGCTTGGCAGCTTACAAATCGTCTTGGAAAGTTTTGAATCTCCAGGACGTGGTTTATATGTAGTAAGTCGAAAAATCGGTTTTCCAGCTTTTTTACAGGGCATCTGAATTATATTCATAAATTCTTTGCCGTCATTCTCTTCAAAAAAACGGTTAATATACGCCTGAGATTGCAAGGGGTAGTCGTTACCGCTCAAAACTACAAAATAATCAAAGTGATTATGATGATTAATTGCTTCTCTCAGCAAAAGAAGTGTAGCCTCAACTATCGAAAAATCACGCCAATAAACAGCTACTCTAGATTGGGAAATATAGACATCTTCATTTATTACTTCTGAAAAAAGATTAATATCAGATTTGCGGTCAATATGAACAAAAATTCCTGTGGAAGAAGAGGTTAGAGATTTAACCAATCGATGCAGTTGCTTTGGATTATTATGCGCAAGAACAAGATATGCAATTTTCATCATAACCTTCCTTTGTTAGCTATTTAGTTGAGTAATTACAATAATCTCTGCTTCGTCAATTTTTTTTCTGGCCTCATTATGCCTGTATCGTATTAATTCATTTATTGAACAAATCGGCAAGATTGTAACTCGTAGAGATGTTGAGTGGTATTAACTTCCAAATTTCAGATGCTGTTAAAGCAGCATCTGAAAGCCAAGTACGGGGAACATAAATAACGTCATACTGTTTTACCATTGGATACTGCTCTTTCTTTTTGAGTATTTCTTGCAGATCTATTACAGAGGAAACAGGGATTCCTTTATCGCCACGACGAATAAGAACAACCTGACGTGTATTAGCTTTAGCGGTTAATCCACCGGCACGAGCAAGGATCTCCAAGAGGCTGGTATTTGCATATAAAGGGTAACAGTTTGATTTTACCACCTCTCCAATAACACAAGCATGGTAAGAATTCGCCTTTAGGAGGGAAACTGTTATACTGATATTTTTGATATGCTTTCTGTACGCCCTTTCGATCTCTCTACCGAGCTTTATGGTGGTACTGCCAGCTGCCAAAATGGTATTCTTAAGATAAGGAAGGGAAATTTTTCCGTCCGGTCTAACAGCAGCATATTTAGCCTGCCCTCTGTCTGCCGAGCGGACCGCCTCTTTCAATTTATTAATTTTTGCATTAAATTCTGTCAACTCTACAGTCACAACGGGTCGGGAGAGATACTCTGCAAATGTCTCGGATATTTTTTTAGCAAGAGCACTGGGCACCTCTCCGGCCGCCTCTATATCACCTACTTTAGGAAGTGTAATAAATCCATCCGGCCTGACCTGTACACTTTTGCTCAACTCCGGATAATAATAAAAATTAACATGCAACCTATCTTCCGCATCAATAATATAATCGCTCATAGAAAATTCAGGATCCATATAGTACAGCACTTCCAGCTCATCAGACGGACCTATCATATAATTTCCGGGAAGACCTTGATCCTTCGACTCAATAGTAGCTGGAAGCTCAACAGTTTTTTTTGCACATCCCCAAAAAAAAGAACTATAAATAAAAAATATAGCAAAAAAATATTTATGAAAAACCGGATAACTTACCTTTATCAATAGTAATGAATCTCGGATATACATTTTTTTATTTGTTGACTTGATAGATATTTCCAATTATTATTAGTATAATTTTACTTTGTCATGTTGCAGCGTAAATCGTTAATATTTCATTTTTCCGTGTAACCAGCGAAAATAATAAAATGACGATAAATTTACAAAGTAAAATAATAAGCCTTGAAAAGGAAATTGAAGAAAGGAGCTTTTTAACTTCGGGAAAATAACTAGTAACGATAGTTGGTAACTATACAATTTATATTGTATACAACAAGCATGTGCAAACTTCAAACAATTTATAACATCTGATCAAGAAACGTTTTCCAGAAAATTCTTGGTATCTTTTTTACTTTCCCATTTATCGGGTAAACTATGCAACACTATAAAATACTTGGAGTTAAAGTAACTTGTGCTTTCATGCAAGAAGTTCATGATGAAATCAGCCGAATTATTGAACACGATAGCCTAGGTTTTGTTCTTTCATCGAATATCCATGGTATAAATCATGCGTGTAACGATCCTCGGTTACGTGATTTCTATAATCACGCCGACATGGTTCCCATTGATGGGCACGGTGTAATTTGGGGAGGAAAAATCCGGGGGTACAATTTTTATGAACGCTTAACCTGGGCTGACTGGGTATGGCCCCTTACCGACTACATCACAGAAAAGAAATATCGTCTCTTCCTGCTGGGGGGGCCTGAAGGGCTAACGGATAAAGTCGCTCTCCGCCTGCAAGCACATGCCCCTGAACTGAATATTGTTGGGATGCATCATGGTTATTTCAAAAAACATGGGCCGGAGAATGATGCTGTTATTCATCAGATTAACGACGCAAAACCCAATATTATATGGACCGGTATGGGAATGCCTATTCAAGAAAAATGGATTATGGATAATTATCAAAAACTCAATGTAAACGTATATATGACCTGTGGAGGAGCCTTTAAACATATGGCTGGCTTGTTGAAACGAAGCCCCCGTCTGTTTATCAATCTTCACATGGAATGGCTTTGGCTACTCCTGCAAAATCCCAAAAGAGGGTACAAGCGCTACCTGTATGGTAATCCTGTATTTATTTTCAATGTGCTTCTTGAGAAATATGGGCTGTACCGGAGAGAAAATCACTCGACGATATAAAGATATTTTTATCTTTCATGAGGTATACATGACAATATGAAAAAATCACCTCTAGTCACAATCCTTATTAATAATTATAACTACGCAGACTTTTTGGATAAGGCTATAGCAAGTGCCTTGAGTCAGGATTATACGAATAAGGAAGTTGTTGTTATAGATGATGGTTCTCAAGACGACTCTCACAGAATTATCCGCAAGTACGGGGATAATATTCGATCAGTATTGAAAGAAAACGGAGGACAGGCATCTGCCTTTAATACTGGACTCGAAGTTTGTCGAGGGGAAATAGTCTGCTTTCTTGATGCAGATGATACCTTTACGACCGGAAAGGTATCTCGTATTGTCGAACTATTTCATCAGTTTTCTGAAGCTGATTGGATTTTTCATAAACTTCCGCGGGTTGGCCCGGATGGAAAATACATGCCTCAACAAGGTGGCATCGAAGAACTGCGCTTTATAGACCTTCGGCAAGTGATAAAAAATGTGCAGAAGATACCATTCGTTATTCCAGGTACAACAGGGCTCTCGTTTCGGACAACTTTGCTAAAAAAAATATTACCCATGCCTGAAGTATTCCGTATCTCAGCCGATGCATTTTTACATTTTTCTTCTATATGCCACTCTCCGGGTGTCATATGCCCCCAAGGCTTAGCGATACATCGAATACATGGTAAAAATCTTTATGAATACGACACCAATATGCTACGCACTGGTGCCGAAATACGTATCCGGACTGCTTGGTATCTGCAAAGTATGTATCCTGAATTCAGACCGTTTTTCAACCGCCTTTTTTCTCGAAGTTTTGGCCACCTTGCGGGTCTGGTGGGATACCGAAACGCCTTCAATCTCTCTGAAACCCGGCAGTATATAAAAAATCTTCTGGGCGAGAAAAGTCCTCTCGTCTGGATTGACTGTATCTTATGTATCCTGTTACATTTTTTCCGAACACTATGGAAGCGGCTCAAAGCACATGGCCTATATTCTTAACCATGATCAACGGCGTAACGACAGCCTTTTGAAAATTTTTTTTCAATTTACGGCTAAACTTTTTATCTGACCATCAATGAAGATTGCTTACTTTTTTTCCAGCTTCCCGATAATTTCGACAACCTTTCTGCAACGGGAAGTCAGGGCACTTAGAGGTATGGGAATAAATCCTGTTCTTGTATCGAATCAACGCCCTCAAGATGGAGAATACCATCCATCGGATAAGGATCTGCTTGAAGAAACATTTTATCTCAAATCTGCACCTCTGAGTTTGCATTTCAAAAGCAACTGTAAACGACTTATAAAGTCACCGCTTCGCTATATGAAAGGTTTTGTCCTTGCACTCTCACTCAAGGACGAGCAGTATCCCGGGATACTCTTCACGAATATAAAGAGGTTTTTGGGTGCCGCACTTCTGGCAGAATTCTTAGAAGCAAAGAAAATCTCACATGTACACGTACATTTCGCTTTTGGAGCAGCAGGAGTTGCAATTTTTTTGAACGCTATCAGTAAAATTTCCTACAGCATTAGTATTCATGGATCTGATGTTTTACTTCCGCAACCTTTAACCGAAGAAAAATTGAAACAAGCCCGATTTATCATTTCCAACTGCGAGTTTCATATACAAAATCTCATCAGACGTTACCCTACGCTTGAGAGTAAAAAGTTTCATCTTGTATATTTAGGAATAGATATTGATTCCGAATTATGGGCAAAAGAAACCAGAATTGCCGAAACCCCTTCTCTCCGTATACTGAACGTAGCAAGACTGGAAAAGGTCAAAGGACACGAAATTCTGCTCAGGGCCTGTGCCCGCTTAAGGGAGAAAGGTATCACTTTTGAATGTCGAATTGCAGGGGACGGCTCAAAACGTGAAGAAATAGAATCTTTAATTGATCAATTAAAGTTAAATGGTTCTGTAGTTCTTTTAGGGGCACGTTATGAATCTGATGTCGCGTTGTTATTTGACTGGGCCCAAATAATGGTACTCTCTTCACTCAGCGAAGGCACTCCTATGACAATCATCGAAGCCATGTTCAAAGGACGTTCTGTAATAGCGCCTCGCATCACTGCAATTCCCGAAATGGTTATTGAGGGAAAGACCGGTTTTCTTTTCACCAAGGGAAATCATTATGAGTTAGCCGACAAACTGGCACTGTTCGCAACTCAACCCGGACTGGCTTTAAGAACAGGAAAAGAAGGTCGAAAACGTGCCCAACAGATGTTTGATATAAAACAAAACGTCAAAATTCTTGTTTCCTTGTTTGAACAGGCGACAGAAAGCAAACCGTTGCATTAATAAAGGTAACGGCTGGTATATATATGAATAAATATAGATATATTATCATCACTCCGGTTTATAATGAAGCTCAATTCCTTCCATTCGTGATACAGTCAATTGCGGATCAAACCCACCCACCGAAAAAATGGATTATCGTTGATGATCGTTCTACGGACAACACTTGGTCTCTTATAAATGAAGCGGCAGACAAATATCCGTTTATCCAACCGTTAAGCCTTTCAGGGGATAATACTCGACGATTGGGGCCTAACGTAGTACATGTGTTTACTCATGGATATCGCTGCATTTCGGATGATCATTTTGACTTTGTAGTTAAAATGGATGCAGATGTAGTTCTGTCAGAACACTATTTTGAATTTTTATTGAATAAATTTGCTGCTGATGAAAAATTAGGTATAGCATCAGGCAAGACATTTATTTCTAAAAATGATATCTGGCTAATGGAACGATGCCCGGATGTACATACAGTAGGTCCGTGCAAAATGTACCGTCAGGACTGTTTTCGCGATATCGGCGGGCTTATTTCGATTTTAGGCTGGGATAAATTAGACGGAGCAAAGGCAAGAATGAAAGGCTGGAAAACTCATTCGTTCCGCGATCTGCCTGTGTATCATCTCAGACAGATGGGTGGTGAAATGGGTGCAGTGAGAACATATATCAGTTATGGAAAATCCTGCTACTATTTACGTGAAAGTATTATATTTGCGCTTGGTAGGGCAATTTACAGATCTATGGAACGCCCCTATTTTAGCGGACTTTTTATTTTTATAGGTTATATCATTGCGTTCTTGAAACAGGAGGAACGGCTGGACGATCTGGAGCTGGCTTCTTTCTTTAGAAAAGAACAGTTGAGACGTCTATCGGGGATCACTATAAAACAGGAAGAACTCTTCACTGAAAAAATAAAGCAGGACAAAAAAAAACCTAATGCTCTCTCATTATTTGAAAATATGCTACTATAATTTGAGTTCGACGTAAATTGGCCTTTAATCTTATTCAGAAACAGCTTTAATATACACCATCCTCAAAAGGATTACTTGTGAAATATGTTAGGATGTATTTGGTATTTTTTGGAATAACTATGTTGACCGCCTTTGGGGTGTACTTCTGGGTGCCAAATTACATGGGTTACCTACTTAATGAAGATAGCTTAATAGAAAATCTCAGTGCCGGTTTGTATCTTATTTCTTTTTGTATGGGCCTTCTCTTTTTTCTCAAAAGTAAGATGCGGCGGAAAGCGCTAATCGTCGTATCGGCGGTTTCGCTATTAGGATTTTTAGATGAACTTAGTTTTGGGGAAAGGCTGTTTGGATTAGATATGCCCCTGATTTATGGTGTAAAAATCGACGCTGCTCATGATTTTATTTATTTGGCATGTAAAGTAATGTTGAAACTTGCAACTACTTATCCTACTTATATGATTCTATTTCTATTGACTGGCATAATCACAGTAACAGTCTCGCTATTAAAACATAGGTCTAAATTAGCGAAAATAATCACAAGCATTTATCATGAGGAACCATTTGTTTTTGTGTTATTTTTTACGATATTAGTATTTTTCTCCATTGTGATTGATTTAGATATTGTACATAACAAAGTTCTGGTTATGGTAGAAGAACTATTTGAAATGAATGCCGCACTTGCTTTGCTGATGTGCTGTTTTAGTTTGCAAAAAAAACGATCATCAAATGAACCTATTAACTGACTTGCCTAACGAATAAGGCTAGATTGTACGAGCGAAGCGAGGGGGAGCATTCCATAAAAGTCGATTAAATAACATTTGCCGCCTTCAGTGAAAAAACATGCTTTTTCAGCATGTTTCATCAACCTGATTTATAGTGTGATCGTAAGCAAATACAGCATCGCCTCCTCCGTTTCCTTCAACCAGAAGAGTGAGGCTTCCTTGAGGCGCAGGTTGATCACTCTTCGGATCGCGCTTTCGACCGAGCCGCTTCCGATCGGCAATCCTTCTTTCGCAATATTTGAATAGACCATGCGATTCATATTCCGAATAAAATAATCGCGCTCTGTTTTGAGTTTTTTGTTCCGACTGCTGCGACAAAGTTGTTTTATCACTTGAACGATTTCCTGAATCTTTCCGTTTTTCAAGTTGCTTCTATGCGTTCTGAACCAGCGTTTCCTTTGACCCGGTTTTATTTTTTTTGTAATCCGGCGATCTTGTTCAAGTGCTCAGCGGCATGATAAAAATCAAGAAGTTCATAACACCAATCGCGGAAGAGAGGACCCAGTGAAGCGAGCAGCTTGCCGAAGGAACGGAAATTAAATAACTGCCGTATTTAGTGCAGGCGACACACTCACCGTATGTTGCCCGGCTAGACAGATGGAGCAGTTATTAAATCCTCATTCCTAACGAGCTCCGTCATCGACGGATAAAACCTTATCTCCGACACTCCGCACGCCTTCACCCACTTCCAAAATATAATCTTTTATATCTTCGGCCAAGGAGCCGGAGCAAGCGAGCCTGATGTTCATTCATGTTCAAAACAATCTGCTGCATAAAATTTATGGTAAGCACATGAATTTCAAAAAAAATTGAAACACCCAACTTGAGATCAGGTACTTCGAACGACAGCACGATGATCTCCGCTCAATCTATTGATAAAGCTACGTAATTGTAGGACGGAGTCCCTCGCCTTCATGTACGATTTCCGGATTCCGTTCAACAACAGTGCGACGGAAAGTGATGTGCGTATAATACAACAATTATAATTTTAGAGTTGATCGTAAAAACAATTAGTTAAAAAAGTGGCTTTTTGAAAAAATGGAGAACACTTTAAGGTTTACGATTCGCACTTTACGGTTTACGGTTACAGGCTACTCGATGAACCCGGAGGATTTGACTTCCGATTAAGAAAATTGAGAACAAACAACATTGCTGCCATAATAGCTGTCATTGCCGGGAAACCCGCCGTATCAACTGGATGGTACAGAGGTTAATACGTTGAAACATACTGTAAGAATTGAAAAAATCATAGCGGGCGGCAAAGGACTGGCTCGGACGGAGACAGGACAGGTCATCATGTCCGGCTTTGTCCTGCCGGATGAAACCGTGGAGCTCGCTGAGACAAAAAGTACATCTGGCTATCTTGAGGGAGAATTGATCAAAATCCTTTCTCCTTCAGCTAATCGAACCCAACCCCTCTGCCCCTCTTATCAGGAGTGTGGAGGTTGCGACCTCCAGCATGCCGATTATGCGGAACAATTGCGGATAAAAAAAGCTATTGTTGAGGAATCCGTGCTACGGGCGGGGGTGGAACTGCCTGATGCCGGGATACAGGAAACAATTCCATCTCCAGTCCAATGGGGATACCGTCATCGTCTGCGTCTGAAAATCAATGAGGACGGGAACCTCGGTTTTTTCAAAAAGAAGAGCAATAATTTTATTGCCGTGGATAAATGTCCGGTGGCGGCGGAAGGAATCAATGCCGCTTTGGCCGAGCTTGGAGAAACCGATGCCCTGCAAGGGCTGAGCGAAATATGTCGAGAAGCGGAACTCCTTCAATCTCCCGCTGACGGACAAACCACCCTTGTTTTTCGACTCAAAGGGAAACAAGAGATTCCCGCCGCTACAGTTCAAGCTCTTGCCGACTGCGCTGGAATAAACCATATAGGTTGCGCATCACGGAAAAATTTCAGTTATCTTTCAGTCAATGTGGAACCCTTAGCGCAGGATATCACCTTGGCCGGATTACCACAAAAATGCACTCTTTCTTGGTCTGGCGGTTGCTTTTCACAAGTCAATCCTAGTCAGAATGCACAGCTAATTCAACTCGTCCAAAACCTTGCTGGTGATCTGACCGGTAAAACCGTGCTGGATCTCTACTGCGGCATGGGTAATTTCTCCATCCCTCTGGCTCTGTCCGGCGGTACGGTCACCGGCATTGAAAATAATCGTGAAAGCGTTCACTGGGCGAAAAAGAATGCTGAGGCCACCGGGATCACCGCTCGTTTTTTCGCCGCTGACGTTCACAGCAGTCTACGTGGTCTAGTGGATGACCGGCAACAAGTGAACCTTGTTTTGCTTGATCCGCCCCGAACCGGGATCGGCAAAGCAGCCGCCTTACTCCCTGAGTTGCGCCCGGAAAAAATTATTTACATTTCCTGCGATCCGGCGACCTTGGCCCGTGATCTGCGTAGCCTATGCGATAAAGGATACCGGCTTGCCGATCTGACTCCGTTAGACATGTTTCCTCAGACCAGCCATATTGAATCTGTGGCGTTGCTGGAAAAGAAGTAAAAGGCTTTTGCGACTATGAGTTTCTTTGAAATCGGGGGCATGTTGCATACGGAAATGATGCCTGTGCCGCAAACGGATATTTCCTGCCTGGATTTGGTCAGGCTGGAAAACTATCTCCGCGAGATAATCAATGGCCCTGAGATACCCGCAAGTCAGGAAGAATGGGAGCTTCGTTTAACACGGTTAGGCTTCCTGACCCAAGCCGGTGACAGACTTTTTTGCACCGTTGCCGGATTAGTTCTTTTCGGTTTCCATCCAAGGCGATATCTGAAACAGTCTGGTATCAGACTGTTCGCCTTTGCCGGTGAAGACAAAGAATATAAGGCTCTTTTAGATGAAACATTGGACGGGCCGCTTGTCGGGCGCTGGATCAACCGGGACGGATATCCCGAACTTGTCGATCCGGGCTTGCTCGACAGAGTTATCCCGCTGATTACTCCATTCATTACTGAGGAAGGGGATAAAATCACGGACGAGTTGCGGCGGGAGACTTTTCGCAAATACCCGATTGAGGCTGTTCGGGAGGTTATTGTCAATGCCTTGGCCCATCGGGACTGGACACGCTTTGTGGAAGTTGAAATAGGTATCTACTCGAACCGGCTGGAGGTTATCAGCCCTGGAGCCTTCCCCAATTCTATGACTGTGGAAAAAATGGTTGCCGGACAGCGGTCACCGAGAAACACCATTATCATGGAAATCCTGCGGGATTATAAATATGTGGATTACAGAGGTATGGGAATCCGCACTAAGGTTTTACCGCTTATGCGTACAATGAATCAGACTGAACCGGAATTCATTGTCACCCAGGATTACTTAAAAACAATACTGTACAGCAAGGCGGCGGTATAAAATATATGAATTTTCAACATGTTCAAGAAGATTAAAATCATATTAGCAGCTTGCTGTCTCATCACGACATTTGCCTTGGTGCCCCATGCCTCCGGTTCACCCATTCGCAAATTCTGTTACACAAAGACTAATCAGTCTCCGCCGCCTTATCTGCTCATCTCCGCACATAATGACTCGCAAGAATCGGCTGTTAAGAAAAATAAGATGCTGCGAAACAATACAGTTGTATTCAGCAAAAAGAAGACGAACGCACTTTTTTATGAAGCGAAAATAGAGTCCAACGATTGCGTTCTGGTGAATCTCAATGAGTCCATGTCTCTGCGAATTGTAAAGGAACAGGAACGCACCAAACACCCCAAGTCGCATCAAGCCGTCTTTTTACCCGCCGTCTTTTACTCGAAGAATAAATTCTCTAAACAATACGGGCTGATTGACAAAAATGTTTTAGAACAACTGACGGCTTCCGCCAAAGATAAAGACAGCGCAACCTCTGAGATTATCAACTATTCAACAAATACATTGAATGATCTGACCTTGCTCTATATCACTTGCCCAGCAGATCGAAACAGCCTGTGTGATCTCAAGATCAAGCGGAACGGTGCGTGGTTGCTTGATACCGAAACCGGCAAACAATTTAGTATGAAGGTTCTGGCCCGCTCCCGCAGAAACTATACCCCATCAGGTATAAGTCGAAGAATCCGCATTAACAGTGATACTCCCCAGGGGATTTACTCTATTTGGGGAGCTGTCACTGACGGTGGAACTTCATCATGGCACCAACTCGCTCGCATTGACCTTGATGCCGCTTTGCCGCCGCTGAACGGCTATCCGTATA
>RCNA010000029.1_pt1 | contig 17191 bp, 8 predicted proteins | sample 2041331 | NCBI WGS metagenome assembly RCNA01 (sample SAMN09708233, study PRJNA481090) | Marine sediment metagenome, whole genome shotgun sequencing project. | reverse complement strand
CTGAGCTTTTATGGCTTCTGACCATTTCTGTAATAAAAACATGGCTCGTAGTCACCATCGCAGCCACAGGGAGGTGTCTCATTAGTCACGATCTATAAGAAAATTGATTGTCTGCCGGCCATGTCGTCTTACTATTAATCATGTTGCCACTAATTCTTACATTACCTGGGAATATTTAGTAAGTGGTGGGTGCAGGGCAAAACCAGACACGGTTCGTCTGATCAAGTCCCGATTATTACAATTAAAGGGTTGTTGTGGTGAACAGAATAGGTTCTGGGGCGATGAAAGTAAGGCAGTTGAGAAATACTATCTACCGTCCTTGCGCCGATAGTGACTGTAGTGAAACCCGGAATACTCCACTTCCTCGCAAGGATTCCAGTCATCGAGTTCAAATGCAGGGAAGTATACATTGCCCGGTGAAGTTTCTTTGACCCATGAAATGTGTAATTCTGCAGCAATAGGTAGCGCCTTACGGTAGAGTTCCTCCCCGCCGATGACAAAGACCTTGTGACCAAGTTTAGCGGTAGCATTTAAGGCCGCCATGAAACTGCTGCAGAGTTGCACGCCGGGTAGCTCTGTTTGGGAACGGCTCAAAACAATATTGTGTCGTTCTGGCAGGGGGTGACCGATGGATAAGTAGGTTTTACGCCCCATGATTATTGTGCAACCCTTGGTCAGTTGTTTGAAAAGTTGCAAATCCTCAGGCAGGCACCAGGGAAGGGTGTTTCCGGAGCCGATGACCTGGTCTCTGGTCATGGCGACGATGATCGCTATCTGGGGCATGTTTGGCTGAGATGTGATGTCGTTTTGTTGCTGCATGCTCGCAAGATAACATTACCTTGATTGGAGATAAAGCAGAGACGTGCTGGCTTCGCCATGTTGTAAATTATTTTAGGGGCCGCCGGCACTCAAATGATTGAGTGCCGGTGGCTTTGTTTATAAGGAGTAATAGACTCTTGCTATTTAGTTCAGCGCGATCAGTTGCGCTTGGCATTGATGCTGAGGGTCTGGATCTTCTTGCGCAGTGTGTTCCGGTTGATCCCCAGGACTCCTGCTGCTTTAACCTGATTGCCGCGGGTTTTCTCCAGCACGATATTGATGAGTGGTCGTTCCATCTGATGAAGGACCATCTCGTATAGATTGTTCATGTCCTGCAAGTCGATCTGTGCTAGAGAGCTCTGCAGCTTCTGGTTGATTAATCCTTCCAGCGAAGCGCCATTTCCGTTGTTCTCATGGTCCGTGGTCAGGCTGGGAAAGTCTGCCACATTGAGAAGAGCGTCAGGCGAAAGAAGTGCAGCTCGCTGGATGATATTTTCCAACTCGCGGACATTGCCCGGCCAAGTAAAATTACAAAGCAGTTCCATGGCGTCTTTGGCAAGACCGGTTGCAGAGGTGTTGTGCTCTTCGCTAGCTTTGACCAGGAAGTAGTCGATCAGACTCGGGATGTCTTCGCGGCGTTCGCGTAGAGATGGCAGCTCTAGAGGGACCACGTTCAGGCGATAGTAGAGGTCTTCACGAAACTCTTTGCGCTGAACCTTCTTCCTGAGATCCTGATTGGTCGCTGCAACGATACGGGTGTTGACCTGAATGGTCGTATTGCCACCGGTTCTGGTTATCTCCTTCTCCTGCAGAACTCTCAGCAGCTTGGCCTGAAGTTCCAAAGGCATGTCGCCGATTTCATCCAGAAAAAGGGTGCCCTCCTTGGCCAGCTCAAACTTGCCGAGTTTTCTTTCAGTGGCGCCAGTGAAGGCTCCTTTCTCATGGCCGAACAATTCACTTTCGAGCAACTCTCTGGGGATTGCAGCACAGTTGAGAGCAATAAACGGCTTGCCAAGGCGTGAACTGTTGAAATGAATAGCTCGAGCAATCAGCTCTTTGCCAGTGCCACTTTCACCATAAATCAGAACGGTGACATCTGCAGGAGAGATTTTACCGAGAACCTTGTAAATCTTTTGCATCGGTTGGCTCTGGCCGATGATCGTGCGTTCCAGTTGGTAATGGTTCTTGATCTCCTGCTTGAGAAGTGAGACCTCGGCGGAGACCTCCGCAGCCTTCTGTGCTTTAAAAATGATGGCGTCGAGGGCTTCCAGATCAAACGGCTTGGTCAGGTAATCATAAGCTCCGCGCTTCATTGCTTCAACGGCGTTGTTCATTGATGACTCGGCTGTCATGATAACGACCAGAGCGAGTGGACATTCTGCCTGGAATTTACTTAATAGTTCCAGGCCGGAGAGCCCCGGCATCTTAATATCAAGAACTGCCAAGTCGTAGCTCTGTTTTCTGCTCATAAGCAAAGCATCCTTGCCGTTACTGGCAAGGTCAACCTCAAAGCCCTGTTTGGTCAGCGACTTGGAAAGTACCCAACGTATGCTCTCTTCGTCATCGGCAACCAGTATTCGTTTGATCGGCATTAAAAATACTCCTTGGTAAAATGCCTCGCCTTAACGGCGTAATGGCAATGAAATAATCATCGTTGTTCCCTCACCAGGGGAACTTTCAATTTTCAGCAAGCCGTGGTGGTCTTCAACTATTTTTTGGGAAATCGCGAGGCCGAGGCCGCTGCCTTTACTCTTTGTGGTGAAGTAAGGAGTGAAGATGCGGTCCATCTCTTGCTCCTCAATGCCACATCCAGTGTCGCAAATTGTGATGTCCACCATCGGCGATGAGCGTCTGCCTGGACTGGTCATGTGGTAATTAGAGGAAATCCTGGTTGCGATTGACACTTCCCCTTTATGGAGAATAGCCTCCCTCGCATTCTTGATCAAGTTGAGGAAGAGTCGAGTCAAAAGACTCTCGTCAGCCTGAATCGGTGGGATGCTGGGGTCAAGCTTCAATACGAAATCAATGTTCTGCCCACCTGCCGCTTCTCTTTGTAGCAAGAGGATATCGTTAAGGATGCTAGTTAGATCAACCTCTCCTATCTCAGGGGGTCGTGGATTGCCCAAGTCCATCAACTCCTCGATGATGAAGTTAATTCGCTCCACTTCCTTGATCATGATTTGCGTGTAATCGAGCATGGAGCTTTCTTTGGTCAGTTCCATGGAGAGTAGCTGTGCCGCACCTTTGATCCCTCCCAGCGGATTCTTAATCTCATGTGCCAATCCGGCGGCAAGCGTCCCGAGCATCGAAAGTCGATCGGCACGACGTAAGGTCCCTTCTAGCTCCTTGATTCTAGATAAGTCGCGAATGATCATAACGACACCGTCTTGATTGCTTTTGCTTGTATAAATTGGAGCAGCATAGGCATTGACCGGTAATGGCGCAGCGTTCGAACGATGTAGAAAGAGGCCTTCATCGTCGGTGATGGAGCGGCCCTCATCCAAGGCAACTTTAACCAGGTAGAGCAGGGTGCTCTGGTCTTTGAACAGCTCCCGGTAGTGCTGGCCGATCATCTGGCGCGATGAGCGTTCCATGAGCGCTTCAGCCGCCGGGTTAAAGAGGGTGATCCGACCTTCCTGGTCAAAGGCAACCACAGCACGGTCGATGTTCTCCAGAATCATGCCATAGAGAGTTGAGTCAGTGTCGTGCGTTGTCGCGGTTGTTTTTGGTTTTTCAGGCTGCATCGGCAAAGAATCTCTCGAGTAGGTCTCTCATCTCGACGATTGTTCTGGTTTGATTGATCCCTGCGCGGAACCCGGCAGAGCTTTCCATACCTCGTACATACCAGCAGAGGTGCTTGCGCATCTGGGCCAGAGTCTTTTGCTGACCAAAGGTCTCCAGGCAGAGTTCAAAATGGGCTCGTGCCACAGCAAGCCGTTCCGCAGGTGTAGGCTGCTTTTCAGCTTTTCCGGCCATCAAATCCAATGCTTGGCTGATGATCCAGGGATTGCCATAACCACCCCGGCCAATCATGACAGCATCACATCCGGTCTGCTCAAACATGGTTTTAATACACTCCGCAGAGAAGAGATCGCCACTGCCGATAACTGGGATTGAAACGCTTTCTTTGAGTTTCTTTATCTGCAGCCAGTCGGCCTCACCACCGAACATCTGAGAGCGTGTTCGCGGGTGCAGAGTGATGGCATCGACCCCTTCTTCGACTGCGATACGGGCAATCTCAAGAAAGTTAATTGAATCGTGATCCCAGCCGGAGCGAAACTTGATGGTCATTGGTCGAGAGGTTGCGTGGCGTACTGCAGAAATAATGCGTGCAACCTTACCCGGGTCGCGTAGTAGGGCACTGCCAGCTCCCGAGCGAATGACTTTGCGAACCGGACAGCCAAAATTAAGGTCAATGAGTTCGCCGCAATCTTCAACCTGTTTGACCGCTTCTGCCAGGCGCTCCGGGTCATCACCGAACAGCTGAACCCCCAGTGGGTGTTCTTCTTCGCGGGAATTGAGCAGCTCGCGAGTGGCCTTGCCGTTGAAAAAAAGCCCATTGGCGCTGATCATCTCGGTGAACACCAGGGCGGCACCGTGGCGCTTCATGATGAGACGGTAGGGCAAATCTGAGATGCCTGCCATTGGTGCTGAAAAGATTGGGTTTTCTAGTTTTAGCCTGCCGATTTTCATGGGTTGTTTGCCTAATTTTTGTGCATATTACCATGGCGGTTTCGTAATGCAAATGAAAAGTATGGTCACTGTATAAAAAATAAATCGCATACTGTATACAAAATCGGCTTGACACTTTAGGGGTGACTTGTTAGAACGTTATTTGGAAGATGAGAAAGGGTAAAGAATAACAAGCATGATTTACCTCTGATCACTTCATTATTTTTTCCCGCCGCATTTTATCCTCTGTCAGGTGCGGGTACAACGTGCCAGGTATGGGTCGTCGGCGGGATGAATTGTCATATGACAGTTGTTGTTTGGTAAACAAGGGACAGTTTTACTCTGGTGGGTCTTGCCCACCACCATTCCATTCCCCAAAGGAGAGAGCGTATGTCAACACTGAAAGAAGTCCTACGTAGCAAAATTGATGCACATCGCCCCCGGACTACCCGTCTGGTCAAAGAATTTGGTGATGTCAAACTTGGTGATGTAACTATCGCCCAGACTATCGGTGGTGCCCGTGGCATCAAGAGCTTGGTAACAGATATCTCCTACCTTGATCCCTTTGAAGGTATCCGTTTTCGTGGCTTGACCATCCCTGAGACCTTTGCTGCGTTGCCAAAAGTACCTGGCAGTGACCAGCCTTATGTTGAAGGTTTCTGGTACCTGCTGCTGACCGGCGATGTGCCGACTATAGAGCAGACTCTGGAAGTTGTTGAGGATTGGAAGTCTCGTTCAGCGGTTCCTCAGTATGTATATGACGTACTGAATGCAATGCCAGCTGACAGTCATCCTATGACCATGTTCTCCTCTGCCGTTTTGGCGATGCAGAACGATTCGGTCTTTTCTTCTAACTATGCTGCCGGCAAATTCAACAAGATGACCTGCTGGGAAGACATGTACGAAGACTCCAACAACATGATGGCAAAGCTCGGCCCTATCGGTGCTTTCATCTACCGTAAGAAGTACAAGAACAACGACCAGATTGCTGCTGATGCAAGCCTCGACATGGGCGGCAACTTCGCTCACATGATGGGTATCGATGCTCCTTACGATGATGTTGCACGTATGTACTTCATCCTGCATTCTGATCATGAGTCTGGTAACGTTTCAGCTCATGCTACTCACCTGGTTGCTTCGGCTCTGTCTGACGCTTACTACTCATACAGCGCTGGCCTCAACGGTCTTGCTGGTCCTCTGCACGGCCTGGCAAACGAAGAAGTTCTTCGTTGGACTCAAGCTTTCATGGAAAAACTGGGCGGCGAAGTTCCAACCGAAGAGAAACTCAAAGAAGCTCTGTGGGATACTCTCAACAGCGGTCAGGTTATCCCGGGTTACGGTCATGCCGTTCTGCGTAAAACTGACCCTCGCTACACCTCGCAGCGTGAGTTCTGCATGAAGACCGACGGCCTCAAAGATTACCCGCTGTTCCAGCTGGTTCGCATGATCTTTGAAGTTGCTCCTGGCGTGCTCACCGAGCATGGCAAAGCCAAGAACCCCTGGCCAAATGTTGACGCACAGTCTGGCGTCATCCAGTGGTACTACGGTGTTGAGCAGTACGAGTTCTACACTGTACTGTTCGGTATCGGCCGTGCACTCGGCTGCCTCGCCAACATCACCTGGGACCGCGCTCTTGGTTACGCTATTGAGCGTCCTAAGTCGGTTACCACGGCTATGCTGGAAGAAGCTGCTGGTATCTAAGCAGTCAGTATATACAAGCAGAAAGGGGTGCCTCGCGAGGCACCCCTTTTTTTGCCCCTGATCCCCCCAAGGCACTGATTAAAGCTTGAGCCCTCCAAACCAAATGGTGTTATCCCTTCTCAACGTAATTCTTTCCTTCTTTTTCCCAGCGTAGATGGTTGCCTGAGTTTGCAAGTCTACTGTTATCTCTTGTGTGCTTATCTCTTCTCAGCACGAACCCCACCTTATAATTAAACAAATCGGTTTAAGATTTGCATGTTCCAATGAACGAGTGTTATAAAAGTATGTGAGGGATACGTGGGGATAGATAAACATCACAAAATACAGATATACACCATTTTCGCCGCATCAGGTTGCTGTGCACTTATCTACGAAGTTCTCTGGACCAAGTACCTCTCCCTGACCTTCGGCAATACGATGATTGCGGTCAGCGTTGTTGCCGCAACATTTATGGCTGGTCTGGCTATAGGTAGTTATCTGCTCGGCCGTTACGTTGATCAAAGTACCAACCTGCTCAAAGTCTATTGCATTCTGGAACTCGGTATTGCGTTCAGTGCCTTACTTTTTGCTCCAGCACTTGATCTTGTAGAAATCCTTTATATCTATTGGTCTCAAAAGCTGGATTCCTTGCCGTGGCTGGTCACTACAGTCAATATCATTTTTTCTAGCATGCTATTGCTGCCGCCGACGATCTGTATGGGCGGAACTTTCCCTCTGATGTGCCGTTTCTTTGCCCGCCGTAAATCGGGTGCCCAGATCGGTAGGCTTTATGCTTTAAACACTATAGGTGCAACATTAGGAGCCTTTTCTGCTGGGTACTGGCTGCTCCCAACCTTCGGTCTCTCCCGTACCGGGTTTCTCGCCATTGGTGGGAATTTTGGAGTTGCCTTTATTGCTTTCCTACTCGCGAAGCGTTACGGCGCTGTGGATGCCGATGGCGTACAGCAACAGCCAGTTCATAAAGTACAATTAGAAACGATCACATTTCGACCGATACTTCTGGCTATCGGTTTTATAGGTTTCTTTAGTCTCGCATACGAAATTCTCTGGACCAGAATCCTCTTACTCTTTCTTGGTAACACCAGCTACGCATTTTCGATGATGCTCAGCACCTATCTGGTTGGTATTTCGCTGGGTGGTGTCCTCTATGCCCGGTTGGTCCACTCCGGTATGAACGAAAAGAAGCTTTTTCTTACACTTTCAGCTTTGATGGGGGCTGCTGTACTGGCCAGTGCACCGCATTACGACAAGCTGGCCTATCTCTTTCAATATGCACATGAATTCTCTGGTGAGCGTTGGTGGCTTCTCTCTCTCTTCTCGTTCGTTATTGTCTTTATGGTTATTGCCATCCCGACGATACTTTCAGGAGCATTGTTGCCAGCCGCCGTGGCCATTATAGACCCGGGTAAGGCGCAAACAGGCGAGGGCGTTGGCCTGGTTGTATTGCACAATACTGTCGGAGCAGTTCTCGGTAGCCTGGTTGCGGGTTTCCTCCTGTTGCCATTTCTGGGTCTGCTGAATAGCTTCATGTCCCTCGCCATTGGTCAGCTGCTGCTGGTCTTCATACTCACTGTTCAGTACAGAAAAAAAGTGACGGGATATCGTGTCCCGGCCATTTTGATTCTATCTATTGTGCTGGCCTTGATGCCGATGAACTGGAACATGGAACTGGTTAACAGTGGCGTTTACTGCTACGCACCAAAGTATGCAAAGATGGGGGGGCTGGACGAAGTTCTGAGTAAAGAAAAGATTATAGAGGTGATAGAAGGGCGGGACACCACTGTCGCGGTGCACGAGAGCAACGATGGCTACTATCGATTCTTCTCTGTGAATGGCAAGACTGATGGTGGCACCGGCAGTGATATGGCCACCCAGATATTGATTGGTCAACTCCCTTTATTGCTTCACCCAAAGCCTGATGATGTTCTTGTTATTGGCCTGGGAACCGGCATTACCTTAAACGGCATGAGTGATCACCCGACCAAAGCGATCACCTGTGTTGAAATCTCACCAGAGGTGGTTAAGGCAGAAGCTCACTTTTCGTTCGCGAATGGCAATGTCCTCAACGAATCCAAGATTGATCTGAAAATAAACGATGGCCGCAACCTTTTGCTGACCAGCCCACAACTGTACGACGTGATCATTTCTGAACCATCCAACCCCTGGCAGACCGGCAACTCAAATTTGTTCACTGATGATTTCTACAAACTGTCGGCAAAACGGCTCAAAGAGCAGGGCATCTTTTGTCAATGGATCGGTCTATACGACATCACTCTCGACAACCTCAGGATCGCTTCTAAAACCTTCCTCAATACTTTTCCCAAAGTGCTGGTCTTTCAAGCTGGATCAGACTTGATCCTGGTCGGCGCCAATCACCCCCTGGCCTTTGATTATCAGCAACTTAGGCAGCGCTTTGCGGTTCCAGGGATCAACAGCATTATGGAGACGATCAACATAAGTACGCCGGGAGACCTGATTGCCTCTCGGTATCTTTTTGCGGAAGGAGCTTTGTCGGCATTCTGTGAGAAGGCTGACTCTCTGAACACCGATGATATGCCGATTCTCGAATTTTCTGCCCGGCATAATCTTGGCGAGAAAATTCTTGGTGATTATGCGCAACAAAACTCAAGCGCATTGATGAATGCCCGTCAAAGAAAAGTGTACCTGCCGATCAAGAATTTCGGCCAATATCCCGAAGAGGTGGCTGCGGCGTTACGACAGATAGGGGAGGGATACGAACGGATTGGGCGCAAGGTCGACGCAGCAAATTTTATGCGTAAAGCGGCAGAAGTCCTCTAGAACAAAGAAAAGATTAGTGATAGATCGGGGACACATTACTAATGTGTCCCCGATCTATCAACGCTTTTCCAACTTTCATCAACGAAAGAGGAGAGCTTTCGCCCGAGATATTAACGTTCCGTAACTAGAACCATGGCCTGGCCCCCCGACACGCTGACCTTACTAACGGCGTATTGCTCTTTATTGTACCCCAGCGCCGCGGCCCAGTCATTCCAGGGCAGGATCTGCCCTTGATATCGACAACCCTGACGATAGGCCGAAGTGCATTTAAGACCAACCGTCTGTTGCTCGACCGTCTGGTTTTTTAGATGCTCTGCGGGTTGTTTGCCTCCCGCGGCACAGCCGACCAAACCGATCGCAATCAAAAGGACAGGTGTTTTCAGGTATATAAATTTCATCGGCAACCTACCATCCGGTGGACTCAAGCTCGAACTCGTGGAAGGAGTTCGTCGGAGTAGTATCCTTGTATGCCTCGTCTACACCGCCCTTGTGCTCAGTATCATTTAAATTGTTGTTGACCCAAGGCGAGACCTTGTTCCAGCCGCCGCGCGCTGCACCGGTTCTGGCCGGGTCAAAGCGGTGGCAGTTCGCCGCCGAAGCAAAATAGGCGAGAGGCATTTCCCAGTCCACCGGTTTGTTAAGTGCATTGGTAAACCTATCCTGTGTCGTTGAGTTACTACTAACATCATCCCAAGTGTTGTGACGGATATCCAGGCAGTTCGTGATCAACAGCTTCGGCAGCCGCGAAGCGTGCGGGTTGTGACACTTGGAGCAGGAGAACTGATGATACATCGTATCTGTAGAATCGGCATCGACGGTCGCACCCCAGTCAACAAGGCCGGCGCCATACAATACAGAAAGACTTGGGGGGGTTAGAGAAGTCATCTTTGAGGTATCCCGATAGCCATAGACTTTATTCGATCCAGCTAAACCGATGGCTTCATTTTTGGATGCCATTTGCATATCCACAACTTGACTAGCGTCAACGGAACTCGCTGATTCCGCAGCGGAGCCATCAGGGTCAGGAACGGGGCGCCCATGGGTATAATCGAAGATATTCACTGCATTTAAAAAAGTACCCCCAAGGGTCGAGTTGCTGTGACCATTCGTACCCAACCACAGAAGTTCATCAGCTTTCCCTCTCTCTGGATCTAGTATATCCATATTGTCAACATCATCGCCATGACAGAGGACACAGAGCCCTGCCGACGACTGCACCGTCCAACCGGATGTCGGGTATTTTGCCGAGGTGGTGGTGCCGGGTCGGACATTGTTCTGATCAATATAATAGCCGCCGGTTTGATTATAGCCTGTGGAGCCGCGCGGAACATCTCCAAAGCCTAATATGTTGGTATAAGTCCTGTCGTACGGGGCACCATCCTCGGCGTAGGGGTTGGATTTCCAAGTGCCTCGCAAGAAAGGTGCTCCGGAGACAGTATCGCCCTCGGCCTTGTTCAGGTCGTGAACATCATGACAGTTTGTGCAGCGAATCCTGGAGACGGGATCAACCGTTTCATTGTAACGGCCGTTGGCCGCATCCCAGGTGACCGCCGAAGTGCCAGATGGATCGGTGGTGTGAATCGATTGGACATAACCGGTTTTATAGGCAAACTCTGGCTTGGCACTGTTCCAGACCGCTCCGACCCAGCTGCTCTGGTCGAGGCTGCCGTAATCGTAGCTGCTGCTGCCGGTCATCGCGGCAGTGTTGGTTTCCCATTCGGAGATAATGGGGTTCTGGTCTTCGTGACAGCCCCAGCACATCTCGGCCAGGGTGTCGATTTCATCGCCGTTTCCAAGGTGCGTCTTGTCACCAATCACCTTGCGCATATGAATCCCACCCGATTTATAGTTGATACCGACCGCCGGATTGTTGTTGACCAGAAGGGCGGTGACGTCTCCAGGGTCGATGCCATTGGCAGATTGCGGATGACCCGCCAGGTGGCAATAGATACATTCTTGTTCAACACCACCATCGGAGATATGCGGGATCGAAGCCATGGTGCTCATACCATGGCAACTCTCACATTTGGCGCCCGATACGTTCCAGACCGGCCATTCGGCCAGAGGCTTTGCTGTCACGCCATCAGCCTCGAAGGTGTCATGGCAGGAGTCGGTTGAAAGATTTCCACACGACATCCCGGTTGTCGCTTCTGGGCCGTCAAAATTATAGAGGGATGTGAGAGTATCTGACTGGTTAGCTCCGTCATCAAAACGGATATCGACCTTGCCATCAGCATGTTCACCGGAGTACATGGTGTCGAGGTGACAGAGTCGGCAGGAGTCGCCCTTGGCGAAACGGAACGACGCGTTCAAATGCCGTTCATGAGCACCGGTATACTTGCTGTTTAAACCCGTCTCATCGTGGTTAGCAACCGGCGGCGAGGCTTTGACAAGTTCTGAAGGGTCTCCGTTGACATTGCAATCCCAAGTCCGACCGTAGGGATCTTCCTGACGAGTGCCCGTTATATTATTGTCACCATGACAATCGGCACAAGCCGGTTTGGGTGGGGCCGGATTAGCCATACTCGGTGCCCATTGTGGCTGGAATGGCCCATGGCAGCCGTTGGCGTTGGCCGCGCCGAAGTTTAAGCAGGTGCCACTGTCGGTGTTTGCCGTCGCTGTTGAGACTGCTCCGGAGCCCTTGTTGTAACCGCCGGCACCATCATCCAGATCCTGGTAGATGGTGACAGCGCCGTTGTTATTCGTCTGGGTGAGGATCACGTCACCACCACCACTTTCTGCTGCTAGCTGCACCAGAGGCGCATGGTCACCGTTGGACATTTTTGCCCAGCCGACATCGATAAAGCCATTATAATGACGGCCATCGTAGGTTTTGACGTCATCGCTGGTGCCGGTGCCGTCGCCATGGCACTTGGCACAATCAACCAACGTGTACCCGTGCTCACGGTGTACACCCCTGGTGTCCGGTTCATCGGGCGGCGTGGAGTGACAAATCCCGCAGTAGAAAGGCCCGCCCTTAGCTGTCTTTACACTGTAACTTTCCAGGATGGAACAGTTGTCCGCCTCGTCGCAGCCCTTGATGCCGATATCATAGGTCACTTCAGGAGCTAAACCGAGCAACTCAAATTTATCCACGCTGCCGGAGAAGTGTGGCACTGGTTCACCTTCGATTGCTGTTGTCGGTGCCGTGTCCCAGGTTGACTCTGTTAAGGCACCATTGACTACCGGGTCTGGTCGATAGCGGATATCGTAATAGCTGACTCGGGTACCGTGGTTAAGACCATCATCACCGACTGCAGTCCATTCGAGGAAGACCGACCCCTGCTTCGGCCGAGTTTCCGCATAATACATGGTAATTGCTGCCGGTGGCTCCACATCCTCAGTGTTGTCTACCGGAATGACATCGGAGTTGAAGCCATTGTGTGGCGACCAGATTGTCGTGTTGTCTATCGCGTCTTTCTGATCAAACGGGTCGGGGTAGTTCGGTGAGGAAGGATCCTCGAACACGTAACCATCACCAAGTTCAACTCTGACCATACAGTCGTAAGCTTCAGTCAGACCGTCACCAACCGTATCCCAGGTGATCGTGCCTGGGTAGCCGTCAGGAATTTTCGTTGCGATAACATAGGGGAAGGTGGCACCGCCATCGGCCGAGCCGTAGACATCGTAATGTAAGGTTTGGCCTACATCCTGTGGATCGGCATCGCTCCAGTCTATATCGATATAGCCACCAGGCCTGAGCGTCGGAGGGTTTGGAACAATGGCAAAGGTGCCGTTTGGTGGATGGTTATACGGCCGCACATTCGCCAGAAGCTGGCCCTTGGTCGCTGAGGTTCCGGCGGTCAGGGTCAGGGTGACCGAAGTGGAGGAGTCCCAACGATTGAGCCGCAAGGCCAATTTTTTATCTGCTGGCACCAGCCCCTTGTAGTCGGAGAGCGAGAATTTCTGCACCCGGGTTGATTTTTTACCGAGTGACACAGCTTTATCCGTGACGTCAGCATCACTCAAGACACCGAGCCGGGTAAAGCCCGGGTCCATATATCCAAGTTCAACGGAGAGCACAATCGGAAATCTCTTAGGATTGGTAACCTGGATGTCAAAGCTGATCCCGGACACCTCGCTCCTTCGAGGCAAGCTGAAATCAGTTTCCCAAACCAGTGTGGTAGAACTGGTCATAGTCTTTATAAAATCCGCTCCAGGAAACTGGGGATCAGAAATGTCAAGCTGTTTCAACAGGGTGTCGGCATTGCTGACTAGATACATCTGGGTTTCGATCGGCTCCCTCGGCGCTGATTGCGCCATGCCGAGCTGAACCACGGTGTTGTCATCATGATTGCCTGCCGTATCGTAGGCCCGGGCGATAAAGCTGTACAAGATTCCAGCCGCCAGATCATCAATCTGAAGATGAATAGCCTTGGTCGTGACACTGTCGATACAGTAATCGCTGCCAGCCTGTAGCACATCGGTGGTCGGGTCGTCTGACATGTAGCAGGCCTGAGGCACTTCGGTAAGGTCGCCGCCTGCGGCCAGGTGGGTCTTGACGGAATAGGTCGAATACCAGATTCGATAAGTGATCGGGACGCTATGGTCCTTAGCTGAGAGATAGGACAGATTGAGGGCTCCTGGCGCGTCGTGAACCTTGATCTTATCAAGCCCCCAGAAGATCGGCATCACATCGTCGCTATGAGCGACCGCAGTCTGGATGTTCGACAGTGGCGACTGGTTGGCCGGAGCTTGCAGCGTCTCATAAATACCGTCACCCGCATTAATAACATCCTGGTAGTGGGGCTGATCCTTGGTCACCACAGCGAATGAGTAGGTGTCCCCCGGGATCAGACCTTGAACCATCATCTCCTGTTGATCACTCTGGCGCAGCACTGTGGGCGCACCGCCAGCACGCTTGGTATTGGCATCAAGCAAGTTGCCAGTAGTGATTGCACCGTCATCATCGTGTCGATAGAAAACGTCATATTCATCAGCGGTACCGCTGAAAACACCATTATCGCCAGGGGCGACCCAGTAGAGGCGCACCGAACCCGGCTCATCCCACTCATAGGTATTGTGGTCAGGATGCAGCTCGCCAAGGGTGGCTGAATTCTGCATATGGGTATAGGCTGACAAGTCGAGAATCTGTCCAGGTGCCTGTTCGTCACCATACCATTGTGGGGTAAATGGCGAGTTGCTATGGCAAGCGATATTGCTGCAGGTGCCGTGGTTCACGTCTGGGTCGGTTCGATAGTCGTATAGATACTGACGGTAGCTACCATCCGTATCGAGGGGATAACCGCCGCCAGCGACATTCCCTGGATCTGTCGGGTCATCCAGTTGGTAGATATAACCAGCGCCAGCGATGGCATCATATAGATTCCAGCTATCAATGGCCGGATCTTCAGCACCAGTCACCAAACCATATTTGTCGGCTCCCGGGAAATTACTACCGCCATAGAGATCGACCACACCGTCAACATGGTTAGTCGCCTGCAGCGTGCCAGCCACGTTAGTCATCGGATGGCAGAAGCTGCAGGTGTTGTTGTAATCCGCGTCAGTTGGATCGTTAGCTGGGAAAGCGTCGGTAATCGAGCAACCACCCCGTGGCAACGATTGACGCGTCTCGCAAACCAGTTCGCCAATGGTGATGTTGTGCTGTATATGTGCCCCAACTCGATTGGGATAGCCATAATTTTTATCGACAACCGTGCGAGGGGTCGGATCTGCTGATTCATAGATCTCGCCATCGGCCTCGGAGTCGCCAGAGGGCCACCACCGCTGCGACGCATCACCGTGGCATCCTGCCGCTCCGGAATAACAAGCCCCTTCCGGGATATGGATTCCACTGATCCGTTCAATGGTTGTAAAGGCTGTTGAGGCCGGGAACGCCTTGCTGTCGGCAGAAGGTGGCAAATCGTTGGTATTGTGACAGGGTGCACAATAAACAACATCATTGGCAACGTCGCCGTCGCCTCTGTCGTCGTAAACAGCATCGACAGCGTCACCAGGAAGCAGTGCCGCCGCGCCATCATCATCATTGAGAGTGATTTTATTGTTACCGTCGTTGTGCAGATCATCGCGCGATGGAAAAACGTGACAGTCCTCACAGGCCGCTCCGGGATTAATTCCTGCATCCTGGCTATTGTGGGCCTTGCCTACCAGTGACGCAGTACTATTGGCTGTGCCAGCATGGCTGGTTCCCTCGGCCCACGTACCAAACTGACCATGACAGACATTACAGCTTGCGGGTAATGGTTGATTTGCAGCCACTGTGGGGTCGACAAAAGCATCTTGACTCCAGAGCCGGTACCATTCGCCACTGTCTCTGTGACAATCGGCGGCGCAGGTGTTGTCGGAGTTGTCAGCGAGGTTCCCAAGCTTTAGGTCAATTGAAACGTTGTTAAATGAGTAAGTCGCGGTGGCCGGAGTGTTGGCCGCGCTGTCGAAATGCTTATCTGAGGGAGTTGCACTATGGCAACTCAGGCAATCTCCGGAGCCGCTGTCGAAATCGTCGTCATGCCCTTCGACATTGGCAACGGCTGAGTTGTATAGATGCAGGCCGCTGGCCGGATCCGTTGACGCTGCTGTGTTTGGGCTGCTCAAGGAGGTCGTGTGGCACATCAGGCAGTGGGAGTCACTACCCGCGTACCAGTTGTTGGCTGCTGTTACGTTCTTGCTGTTGTGGCAGTCAACGTTACTGCATGTATACAAGCCAGTATCGTAGGCTCCAACAGCCCCGCCATCGGCGCTGCCATCCATCTTCAGGAAGCTATTGACCTCACCTACGTCATCGCCCCTGTTATGTTCAGTGCCGCCACCAGGATTTGGGTGGCAATAAGCGCACAGTGCAGTTTGGAATTCGCCGGAGTTGTTGTGGTCTAGCAGGGCCTGAAGAGAGAGTGTGTATTCCTGTGCCGCCAGGCGGGTCATGTGAATTGTGTGTTCTCCTGAATCATCAGCGCTTTCCGTGTCAACTGTTTCATCAGCGTTTCCCGGCCAGAAGCTATCTTCTGAGCTACCTGACATGCCCCCACCATGACATCCAGAACAGCCTGTGGGTGCAAAGCCATTCTGGTGCTTATGGCAACTTATGCAAGCCTTGGTGCTATTATGGTCTGGCGTGCCGGGCGTGAGGCTCTCATTGTGTTTGTGATGAGCGGTCAGGGTGTGACATGCCTCGCAAACGCGGTTTGAGCTCGCGTGGTTAGTGCTGTCATCAACAGCATATTCTGCGGAGCCATCAATAGCACTGCTGAAAACTATGCTGTCACCATGACTTTTTGCCGGGACATTTGGAAGATTGTCGTCAGACCAGTTATTGCGGATCCGCTTGATGTTGCCACTTCTTCTCTCGTGACAAACGGAACAAGTAAACTCGCCATATTGGCCGCCAGCGATACCCCAGCCGCCTACTAATGTCCATTTGGTTGATCCGGTGCTGACAGCATTATGGATCAATGGATTGTAAGATTTGAGCCCGGTGAATATCTTTTCGTACATTATTGGATCGTTGTCTGGGTCAGTAACAGTGACTTTGATCTTATAGGTCAGGCTGTTGTCGAGCCATTGGGCTGTGGTGGTGTAGGGAGAGGCTGGGTGAATTGGTGAGGTCTTGGTGCCAAGGCTGAAATCATCTTCGTCTAACCCCCATTCGATTTTGATACTGTTGTTAGCAGTATCATCGCCTGTATAGGAGACCGTTACGTTGATTGTCGGCGCATTGACGAAAAGTGTTGCTGGCCCGGGAGAAACACGGACCTTGATGTTGTCAGTTGTGTCGCCAGCATAGGCATTCTGTGTAAATAATACGAGACTGAAAACCATAACGAAGATGACCAGCATGCTACAGACCATGCAGAAAAAATCAATTATGTCGTAACGATGTTTTTTGCTTCCAAACATTCCAGATACCCTCCCGGTACAAGATCCTTCTTAACTTATGCATGAAATTTGTGACAATGTGTTCTGGATAGAATTTAATACTCATTTGTTTGTGTGCTTTAAGGCGATTTGTACACCCACGCTCTATGCTCAAATGCAAAATTTACACCAACATTAAATCCTTTTTATAAACAGTAACTAATGAATTTTAATGCAAAATAGTTGGGTTTTTTTCAGGCCAATGGCAACGTAAATCAGTGCTTTGACGGTCCACAATTTCAATGTTGAGAAATAGGTGACTGTTAGTGAGGGCAAAATGGGAAGGTGAATAGAGATAAGGTACGGGGGGGGGGGGGTTGAAGATGGTTCT
>RCNA010000078.1_pt1 | contig 17308 bp, 14 predicted proteins | sample 2041331 | NCBI WGS metagenome assembly RCNA01 (sample SAMN09708233, study PRJNA481090) | Marine sediment metagenome, whole genome shotgun sequencing project. | reverse complement strand
ACAAATGTTAACATTTGTTATATAAGACCCTTATTTTCATTTAAGTCACACCCTTCAACTTAATCTGGCTTTCATAGATTCCAAAAGTGATTATTGTCTTATTATAATCTGAATCAGAATTAAGCAAAAATCACCTCGTATAAGTTATCTTTGACAAAATTAATTTTTAATGGGATTTATTGAGGAAATAGCACGCAGACGTACCTTTGGTATTATATCACATCCCGATGCTGGGAAAACTACCTTAACAGAAAAGTTGCTTCTGTTTGGTGGTGCCATACAAGAAGCTGGTGCTGTAAAAAGCAACAAAATAAAAAAAGGTGCTACTAGTGACTTTATGGAGATTGAACGCCAACGTGGAATTTCTGTGGCGACTTCCGTTTTAGCTTTTGAATACGATGGTATTAAAATAAATATTCTTGATACGCCTGGGCATAAAGATTTTGCTGAAGATACTTTTAGAACGTTAACCGCTGTTGATAGTGTTATAGTAGTTATAGATGTCGCAAAAGGTGTTGAGGAACAAACTGAAAAACTAGTTGAAGTTTGCCGCATGCGAAATATTCCTATGATTGTATTCATTAATAAAATGGATCGAGAAGGAAAGGATGCTTTTGATTTACTTGATGAAGTTGAGCAAAAATTAGGACTGAAAGTCACTCCTTTAAGTTTTCCTATTGGTATGGGATACGATTTTAAAGGTATTTATAATCTTTGGGAAAAAAACATTAATCTTTTTAGCGGCGATAGTAGAAAAGACATTGAAGAAACTATTGAGATTTCAGATCTATCATCACCTGAATTAGATAAATTAATTGGAGAAGAAGCCGCTAATACACTAAGAGAAGAGATAGAGCTTGTAGAAGGCATTTATCCAGATTTTAATAAGGAAGCATATTTAAACGGAAATCAACAACCTGTGTTTTTTGGTTCAGCTTTAAATAACTTTGGGGTTAGGGAATTATTAGACTGTTTTGTTGAAATTGCTCCTACACCAAGACCAAAGCAAAGCGAAGAACGCTTAGTTGACCCTGCAGAAGATAAATTTACAGGCTTTGTGTTTAAAATACATGCTAATATGGACCCGAATCATAGAAACCGTTTAGCTTTCGTGAAAATTGTTTCTGGCGAGTTTAAACGTAATGCTCCATATTTACATGTAAGGAATAATAAAAAAGTTAAGTTTTCCAGTCCCAATGCTTTTTTTGCTGAAAAGAAAGAAATCGTAGATATCTCCTACCCTGGTGATATTGTTGGTTTACAAGATACAGGCTCTTTTAAAATTGGGGATACGTTAACTGAAGGGGAAATTTTGAATTACAAGGGCGTTCCTAGTTTTTCACCTGAACATTTTAGATATATTAATAATGCCGATCCTTTAAAATCTAAACAACTAAATAAAGGCATAGACCAACTGATGGATGAAGGTGTTGCTCAATTGTTTACATTAGAACTTAACGGAAGAAAAGTAATTGGAACTGTTGGTGCTCTACAATATGAAGTTATTCAATATAGATTAGAGCATGAATATGGTGCTAAATGTACTTATGAAAACTTAAATGTACACAAAGCATGTTGGGTAGATCCTAAAAACTCTAAAACTGATGAGTACAAGGAATTTGTTAGAGTTAAACAACGGTTCTTGGCTAAAGACAAACAAAATCAGCTCGTGTTTTTAGCTGATTCACCTTTTTCTTTACAGATGACACAACAGAAATATCCAAATATAAAACTACATTTTATTTCAGAATTTGATTGATAATACAATGTATTTCATCGATTATCAGTTTTTAATCAACATTTAAGTGTAATTCATCGAAAATTTTTATCATAGGATAAGTTGTTTTCTAAATTTAGTATAGAATCATAACCCCAAAAAATGATCTACTTATGGAAACAACTGCTAATACTTACAGAAATTCGGATATAACTGTATCCTACAAACCATGTGTTTGCATAAACGCCGAGCGTTGTGCAAGAGAACTGTCAGATGTATTTAGACATTCAATTATTCCATGGATTTACCTTGATGGTGCAACCTCGAAAGAAATTAAGAAACAAATAAAAAAATGCCCTTCTGGTGCTTTACAGTTTCAACTCAATAAACAAGTAGCTTAATCATAAAAAAGCCCTAGAAATAAAATTTCTAGGGCTTTTTTTTAGCTTGACCTGCAGGTCCAAAATTCAATGGCATAGGTGGTTACTCAAAAAAAACATTTCGAGCACCACAAAATAAGTAGTACTAAAATGAATTTAAGTTAAATTATTATGCCTGACCTGCAGGTCCAAAATTTAATGGCATTGGTGGTTGCTCGTAATCTTTAATTTCACCATGTGCTTTTTCAAATCTAGTAATATTCTCTCCTAACGCTTTTAACAAACGTTTGGCATGTTGCGGTGTTAAGATAATCCTAGATTTCACCTTATTCTTGGGAACCCCTGGCATAATATTTACAAAGTCAACAACAAACTCAGAAACTGAATGATTTATAATAGCTAGATTGGAATAGGTTCCTTCTGCTACTTTCTCATCAAGTTCAATATTAATCTGTCCTTGCTTTTGGTTGTCTTTTTTGTCAGCCATTTTTAATATTTTTTAAATTAATAAAAAATCCTGCTAAAATTTAGCAGGATTCTTTTCTTTTATAAGATTCCAACCTGCGTTGGAATAATTTGATTTCCTCAACGCCACAAAAGCGATGTTGAGAATCTCATTAATTATAATTCAATTCTTGTTTTACTTGCATCATTTCGTCAAACTCTTCTTTAGAGCCAACAATAATATCAGTATAACTTCTCATACCTGTACCTGCAGGAATTCTATGTCCTACAATTACATTTTCTTTCAAGCCTTCTAAAGTATCTACTTTACCTGCTACAGCAGCTTCATTAAGTACTTTAGTTGTTTCTTGGAAGGATGCTGCCGAAATAAACGATTTCGTTTGAAGCGAAGCTCTTGTAATACCTTGAAGTATTGGTGTAGCTGTTGCTGGTTTCGCTTCTCTTGCAGATACCAGTGCTTTATCTTCTCTACGCAAAATAGAATTTTCATCTCTTAAATCACGAGGCGAAATAATTTGTCCCGCTTTAAGATTTGCTGAATCTCCAGCGTCTTCAATAACTTTCATTCCGAAGATATCATCATTTTCTTTAATGAAATCTGCTTTATGAGCTAATTGATCTTCTAAGAAAATAGTATCACCAGAATCAACGATTCTAACTTTACGCATCATCTGTCTTACAACAACTTCAAAGTGCTTATCATTAATCTTCACACCCTGTAAACGATATACTTCTTGTACTTCATTTACTAAGTATTGTTGAACAGCTGAAGGGCCTTTGATATTCAATATATCGTTAGGAGTAATAGATCCATCTGATAAAGGCATACCCGCTTTTACAAAATCATTTTCTTGTACAAGAATTTGATTAGATAACTTCACTAAGTATTTCTTAATATCACCTGATTTAGACTCTATTATAATTTCGCGATTACCTCTTTTGATTTTTCCAAAAGATACCACACCATCAATAGCACTAACTACTGCCGGATTAGAAGGGTTACGCGCTTCAAACAATTCTGTTACACGAGGAAGACCACCAGTAATATCACCAGCTTTAGAAGATTTACGAGGAATTTTAACTAATATCTTTCCAACTTTAATCTTTTCTCCATCATCAATCATTAAGTGAGCACCTACTGGTAAGTTATATGAACGCATAGTTTCTCCTTTTCCATCCACAATATGAAGTGTTGGAATCAACTTCTTGTTTCTAGATTCAGAAATTACTTTTTCCTGGAAACCTGTTTGCTCATCAATTTCAACTTGGTATGTAACACCTTGTTCAACGTTATCATACTTCACTTTACCGGCAAATTCTGAAACAATTACACCGTTATATGGATCCCATGTACAAACTACATCTCCTTTTGTTAATTTATCTCCATTTTTAACAAGAATGGTTGAACCGTAAGGAATATTGTTTGTGCTTAAAGAAATACCCGTTTTCTTATCTGTTAGTTTAAGTTCAGATGTTCTAGAAATTACTATATCAATAGCATTTCCTTCACTATCTTGACCTTTAACTGTTTTTAAATCTTCAATTTCAGCAATACCATCAAACTTAACAGCTAAATTGTTATCCTCTGATATGTTACCTGCAATACCACCTACGTGGAATGTACGTAATGTAAGCTGTGTACCAGGTTCACCAATTGATTGTGCAGCAACTACACCTACAGCTTCTCCACGTTGCACCATTTTACCGGTAGCTAAGTTTCTACCATAACATTTAGCACAAATACCTTTTAATGCTTCACAAGTTAAGGCTGAACGTACTTCTAAACTATCAATTGGAGATGCTTCAATAGCTTTTGCTACATCGTCTTCAATTAATTGACCAGCTGAAACTAACAACTCATCAGTTAATGGGTTGTGAACATCATTTAATGATACACGACCAACAATTCTTTCTTCTAAGTTTTCAACAACTTCATCATTCTTCTTCAATGGTTCAACTTCAACACCTCTTAATGTACCACAATCTTCAGTATTGATAATTACATCTTGAGACACATCTACTAAACGACGAGTTAAATATCCTGCATCGGCAGTTTTAAGAGCCGTATCTGCAAGACCTTTACGCGCACCGTGAGTAGAAATAAAGTATTCCAAAATTGAAAGTCCCTCTTTAAAGTTAGAAAGAATTGGATTTTCAATAATAGATCCTCCTCCTGCAGTAGATTTTTTAGGCTTAGCCATTAATCCACGCATACCTGTTAACTGACGAATCTGTTCTTTAGATCCACGAGCTCCAGAATCAAGCATCATAAACACCGAGTTAAATCCTTGTTGATCTTCTCTAATACGTTTCATTGACAATTCTGTCAATTCTGCATTTGTAGAGGTCCAAATATCAATAACTTGGTTATAACGTTCGTTGTTAGTAATAAGTCCCATATTATAGTTACCCTTAATACCATCAACTAAAGTATTAGCTTTATCAATCATACTTTGCTTCTCTGGCGGTATGATAATATCACCTAAACTGAATGATAATCCACCTTGGAATGCAAATTTAAAACCTAAGGTTCTAATAGCATCAAGGAAATCAGCTGTTTCAGGAACTGATGTTCTCTTAAGAATATCACCAATAATATCTCTTAATGATTTTTTAGTCAGTACTTGATTGATATATCCAGCTGCTTGAGGTACATTTTGGTTAAATAATACTCTACCAACAGTAGTTTCAATAATCATTTGATCAAGCTTACCATCCTCATTAATATCAATAGTACGTACTTTGATACCTGCATTCAAATCTACCATTTGCTCGTTGAAAGCAATTTCTACTTCTTCAGGAGAATAGAATGTTAATCCTTCACCTTTCACTTTAACCTCTGCAGTAGACTTACGTAACTTGGTCATATAATATAGACCAAGTACCATATCTTGAGAAGGTACCGTTACTGGAGATCCGTTTGCTGGATTTAAGATATTATGAGAAGCCAACATTAATAATTGACATTCTAAAATAGCTTCTGGTCCAAGTGGTAAATGCACTGCCATCTGGTCACCATCAAAATCCGCATTAAATGCCGTACATACTAATGGGTGTAATTGAATTGCTTTTCCTTCAATTAATTTTGGTTGGAAAGCTTGGATACCAAGTCTGTGTAATGTAGGAGCTCGATTTAAAAGTACAGGATGTCCTTTTAAAACATTTTCCAAGATATCCCAAACTACAGGTTCTCTTTTATCTATAATTTTCTTTGCAGATTTTACTGTCTTTACAATACCTCTTTCAATTAATTTTCTAATTACAAAAGGCTTGTATAACTCAGCTGCCATATCCTTTGGAATACCACATTCGAATAATCTTAATTCTGGACCAACAACAATTACAGAACGTGCAGAATAATCAACACGCTTACCAAGTAAGTTTTGACGGAAACGCCCTTGCTTACCTTTAAGTGAATCTGATAATGATTTTAATGGTCTGTTAGAATCTGTTTTTACTGCAGATGATTTACGCGTGTTATCCAATAATGAATCCACAGACTCCTGAAGCATACGTTTTTCGTTACGTAAAATAACTTCTGGCGCCTTAATTTCAACCAATCTTTTAAGACGGTTGTTACGAATAATTACACGACGGTATAAATCATTTAAATCTGAAGTAGCAAAACGTCCACCATCTAAAGGCACTAAAGGTCTTAATTCTGGTGGAATAATTGGCACTACTTTCAAGATCATCCATTCTGGACGATTTTCTCTATTTAAATTAGACTCTTTTAAAGACTCAACAACTTGTAAACGTTTTAAAGCTTCTGTTTTACGTTGTTTAGACGTTTCAGTATTTGCTTTATGACGCAACTCATATGATAAAGCTTCTAAATCAATTCTTGATAACAAGTCAATCAAACATTCAGCACCCATTTTAGCTAAAAACTTATTAGGGTCTGTATCGTCTAAATACTGGTTATCTTGAGGAAGTTGTTCTAAAATATTTAGGTATTCTTCTTCCGTAAGGAAATCCATTCTTTGTATTGGTTCCCCTTCTTCATTTTTAGCATTACCTGGTTGAATTACTACATAACGTTCGTAGTAAATAATCATATCTAATTTCTTAGATGGTAAGCCTAATAAATAACCTATTTTATTTGGTAAAGAACGGAAGTACCAGATATGAGCTACAGGTACAACTAAGTTGATATGCCCTACTCTATCACGACGCACTTTCTTTTCTGTTACTTCAACACCACAGCGGTCACATACAATCCCTTTGTAACGAATTCTTTTATATTTACCACAAGCACACTCATAATCCTTTACAGGACCAAAAATACGCTCACAGAACAAACCATCACGTTCAGGTTTGTGAGTTCGATAATTGATAGTTTCTGGTTTTAAAACCTCACCTCTAGATTCTGCTAAAATAGACTCTGGTGATGCTAAACCAATTGAGATTTTATTAAATCTCCTAACTGTATTTTTATCTTGTTTTCTTGCCATAATAAATGGTTGAAATGAATTTAATTAATTAACTACTCCTCTAATCTGATGTCTAAACCTAAACCTTTCAATTCGTGCATAAGTACGTTGAAAGATTCTGGTAAACCTGGATCTGGCATTGGTTCACCTTTTACGATTGCTTCGTAAGTTTTGGCTCTACCAATAACATCATCAGATTTTACAGTTAAGATCTCACGTAAGGTCGCTGAAGCTCCATAAGCCTCAAGTGCCCAAACTTCCATCTCACCAAAACGCTGACCACCAAACTGTGCTTTACCACCTAATGGTTGTTGCGTAATTAATGAGTAAGGTCCAATAGAACGTGCGTGCATTTTATCATCAACCATATGTCCTAGTTTCAGCATGTAAATCACACCAACTGTTGCTGGTTGATCGAAACGTGCTCCTGTTCCACCATCATATAAGTATGTATGACCATATCTTGGAATTCCAGCTTCATCTGTAAATCCGTTAATTTGATCTATTGTAGCACCATCAAAAATAGGTGTCGCATACGTGCGACCTAATTTTTGACCAGCCCAACCTAAAACGGTTTCGTAAATCTGACCAATATTCATACGAGATGGTACACCAAGTGGATTTAAAACGATATCAACAGGTGTTCCATCTTCTAGGAATGGCATATCTTCCTGACGAACGATACGAGCAACAATACCTTTGTTACCGTGACGCCCTGCCATTTTATCACCAACTTTAAGTTTACGTTTCTTAGCGACATAAACTTTAGCTAATTTGATAATACCAGCTGGTAACTCATCTCCTACAGAAATTGTAAACTTCTCACGACGTAGCGACCCTTGTAAATCGTTTTCTTTAATCTTGTAGTTATGAACTAAGTCTGCTACTAATTTATTAGTATGACTATCAGTTGTCCATTTTCCTGATACTAAATGCGCATAATCATCAACAGCATTTAACATTTTAAGTGTGAACTTCTTACCTTTTGGTAATACTTCTTCGCCTAAATCATTAAAAATACCTTGAGCGGTTTTTCCGTTTACAATTGTAAATAGTTTTTCAACTAAAACCTCTTGTAACTCGTCAAACTTTCTGTCGTATTGCGCTTCTAAAGCTAAGATATCATCTTTATCTTGGGCTCTTTTACGCTTATCTTTCACCGCTCTAGCGAATAATTTCTTTTCAATTACAACACCATGCAATGAAGGTGAAGCTTTTAAAGACGCATCTTTAACATCTCCAGCTTTATCACCAAAAATGGCACGTAGTAATTTTTCTTCAGGAGTTGGATCAGATTCACCTTTAGGCGTAATCTTACCAATTAAGATATCACCAGGCTTAACTTCAGCACCAACGCGAATCATTCCATTTTCATCTAAGTCTTTAGTAGCCTCTTCTGAAACATTTGGAATATCATTTGTTAATTCCTCATTACCTAATTTAGTATCTCTTACTTCAAGAGAATACTCATCAATATGAATAGATGTGAAGATATCTTCACGAACAACTTTTTCAGATATTACAATCGCATCCTCAAAGTTATACCCTTTCCAAGGCATGAAGGCTACTTTCATATTTCTACCTAAAGCAAGCTCTCCTTTTTGAGTCGCATACCCTTCACATAAAACTTGACCTTTAAATACAATATCACCTTTAACAACAATTGGTGTAAGGTTAATAGAAGTTCCTTGGTTTGTTTTTCTGAATTTTACTAATTGGTATGATTTGATATCACTATCAAAACTTACTTTAGCTTCATCTTCAGTACGATCGTATTTTATTTTTATTTCATTTGCATCAACATAAAGTACTTCACCTCTTCCTTCAGCATTAATTAATACTCTAGAATCTGAAGCCACTTGACGTTCTAAACCTGTACCTACAATTGGTGCATCTACTCTTAATAATGGCACTGCTTGACGCATCATGTTAGATCCCATCAAGGCTCTATTCGCATCATCATGCTCTAAGAACGGAATCAATGAAGCCGAAATAGAAGAAATTTGATTTGGTGCAACATCTGTATAATGCAAATCACTTGGATCAATTACTGGGAAGTCACCTTCCATTCTTGCAATTACCTTATCATGTAAAATTTTACCGCTATCATCAACTTCAATAGTTGCTTGAGCGATTAATTTTTCTTCTTCCTCTTCTGCACTTAAATAAATTGGTTCATTTTTAATATCTACAATACCGTCAGTTACTTTTCTATACGGTGTTTCAATGAATCCCATAGAATTCACTTTAGCAAATACAGAAAGTGAAGATATTAAACCAATATTCGGTCCCTCTGGTGTTTCAATAGGACATAAACGTCCGTAGTGCGTATAGTGAACATCACGTACCTCAAACCCTGCTCTTTCTCTAGATAAACCACCTGGTCCAAGAGCTGATAAACGACGCTTATGCGTAATTTCCGCTAATGGATTCGTTTGATCCATAAATTGTGATAACTGGTTTGTACCAAAGAATGAATTAATTACAGACGATAAGGTCTTAGCATTAATTAAATCAATTGGAGTAAATACCTCATTATCACGAACGTTCATACGTTCACGAATAGTACGAGCCATACGTGCTAAACCAACACCAAACTGAGACGATAATTGCTCACCAACAGTACGTACACGACGGTTAGATAAGTGATCAATATCATCAATCTCTGCTTTAGAGTTGATAAGCTCGATTAAGTATTTTATAATGGTAATGATATCTTCTTTAGTAAGCACTTGCTTATCCATTCCAATATCAAGACCTAATTTTTTGTTCATTCTATAACGCCCAACCTCTCCTAAAGAGTAACGTTGGTCTGAGAAGAATAACTTGTCTATGATACCACGTGCTGTTTCCTCATCTGGCGGCTCAGCATTACGTAATTGTCTATAGATATGTTCAACAGCCTCTTTCTCAGAGTTTGTTGGATCTTTTTGAAGCGTGTTATGAATAATAGCGTAATCGCCTTGTTCTGTACTTTCTTTATGTAAAAGAATCGTTTTTACATCAGCTTCAAGAATTTCTTCAATATTTTCTTTATCTACAACGGTATCTCGATCAAGCACAATTTCATTACGCTCAATAGATACTACTTCTCCTGTATCTTCATCAACAAAATCCTCATGCCACGTATTAAGTACACGTGCAGCTAATTTTCTTCCTAAGTATTTCTTTAATCCAGATTTTGAAACCTTAACTTCTTCTGCTAAGTCAAAAATCTCTAAAATATCTTTATCACGCTCAAAACCGATGGCACGGAAAAGCGTAGTAACTGGTAATTTTTTCTTTCTATCAATGTAAGCATACATCACCTGATTAATGTCTGTAGCAAACTCAATCCAAGATCCTTTGAATGGAATAACCCTTGCTGAATATAGTTTTGTTCCATTAGCATGGAAAGACTGACCAAAGAATACTCCTGGTGAACGGTGTAATTGAGATACTACAACACGTTCTGCACCATTGATACAAAATGTACCAGAAGGTGTCATGTAAGGTATAGTTCCTAAGTACACATCTTGAACAATGGTTTCGAAATCCTCATGCTCAGGGTCTGTACAATATAACTTTAACCTAGCTTTTAATGGAACGCTGTAAGTAAGTCCTCTTTCAATACACTCATCAATGGCGTATCTTGGTGGATCTACAAAGTAATCTAAAAATTCTAAAACGAATTGATTACGTGAATCTGTAATTGGAAAGTTTTCCATGAAGGTATTATATAGACCTTCATCACCTCTTTCATCTGATTTTGTTTCTAATTGGAAAAAATCCTGAAAGGATTTTATCTGAATATCCAAGAAATCTGGATAGTCTGTCTTGTTTACAATAGACGAGAAATTTAATCTTTCAGCTTGTGTTGATAACATCAATGGACGGAATTATGATTAAAAAAAATAGTGATAGTGTATTAAAAACACTAATTAAATAGCAAAAAATAATTCAATTATTATGAGCTATTTTGTAATTCATTTAGTATAAATACTATTATACGCAAAATGGCCTAGGTCTGACAGCGCATGCTCCAGACCTAAACCTTTGTATTGTTGAGTTGCTAAGCTTACTTAAGCTCAACCTCAGCTCCAGCTTCTTCTAAAGATGTTTTTAAAGCCTCAGCTTCATCTTTAGTAACGCCTTCTTTGATAGCACTTGGTGCATCATCAACTAAACCTTTAGCTTCTTTTAAACCTAAACCAGTTAATTCTTTAACTAATTTTACAACAGCTAATTTAGAACCACCTGCTGCTTTTAAAATAACATCAAATTCAGTTTGAGCTTCTTCAGCTTCTCCACCTCCAGCAGGACCAGCAACAGCAACTGCAGCAGCAGCAGCAGGCTCGATACCATACTCATCTTTTAATATAGTTGCTAACTCATTTACCTCTTTTACAGTAAGGTTAACTAATTGTTCTGCGAAATCTTTTAAATCTGCCATTTTTCTATCGTTTTAATAATTTTGTAATAATAATATATTTGTAATAAAGTGCGTACTATTTAATACTATCCTTCTTTTTCAGATAGTGTTTTAATAATTCCAGCTAGTTTTCCACCGCTTGATTTAAGTGCAGAAATAACATTTTTAGCAGGCGATTGTAGTAATCCTATAATCTCTCCTATCAACTCTTCTTTAGACTTGATATCTACTAACATGTCTAATTGTTCGTCGCCAATGTAAACTGCTTCCTCAATAAAAGCTCCTTTTAATAAAGGCTTTTCTGATTTTTTACGGAAGGTTTTAATTAACTTAGCAGGTGCATTACCTGTTTCAGAATACATCACCGATGTATTTCCTTTTAAAACTGATGCAAGTTCTCCAAAATCTCTATCTGAAGCTTCCATTGCTTTTTCAAGTAATGTATTTTTAACAACTGCCATTTGCACGTTTGCTTTAAAAGCAGCACGACGCAAATTTGAGGTAGTTCCAGCGTTTAATCCTGAAATATCTGTTAAATAGATATTTGCATTATTAGCTAATTCTGCAGTTAAGTCCTCAATTACTTGTGATTTTTCTTCTCTTGTCATAATTTAAAGTTTTAACTTAATTAACCAATTTTAGGATCAATAGCTAAACTTGGGCTCATTGTAGAAGACATAAATATGCTTTTTACATAAATTCCCTTAGCCGATGTCGGTTTTAGTTTCATTAATGTTGTTAATAATTCATTTGCATTACCTGCAATTTTATCAGCACTAAATGATACCTTTCCTACAGCAGCGTGTACAATACCAGTTTTATCAACTTTAAAGTCAATTTTACCAGCTTTTACTTCTGTTATAGCTTTAGCAACATCCATAGTTACCGTACCAGTTTTTGGGTTTGGCATTAAACCACGAGGACCTAATACACGTCCTAATGGACCTAATTTACCCATAACACTTGGCATAGTGATAATAACATCAACGTCTGTCCAACCGCTCTTGATTTTATCAAGATACTCGTCTAAACCAACGTAATCAGCACCAGCTTCTTTAGCTTCTGCTTCTTTATCTGGTGTTACTAATGCTAATACTTTTACGTCTTTACCAGTTCCGTGTGGTAATGAAACCACGCCTCTTACCATTTGATTAGCTTTACGAGGATCTACTCCTAAACGTACTGCTAAATCAATTGATGAATCGAACTTAGTATTGGTAATCTCTTTTATTAATGCTGATGCTTCATCAACAGAATAGATTTTACCTTTTTCAATTTTTGCTAAAGCCTCTTTTTGCTTTTTTGTTAATCTTGCCATTTTCTAATGTCTTTAATAGATTAAGAAGGAAATTTTCCTGTTACAGTTATTCCCATCGATCTTGCTGTACCAGCAACCATTCTCATAGCAGACTCTGTAGTAAATGCATTTAAATCTACCATTTTATCTTCTGCGATGGTTTTAACCTGATCCCAAGATACTTTAGCTACTTTTTTTCGGTTTGGCTCTCCAGAACCTTTCTTCACTTTCGCAGCTTCTAATAATTGAACTGCAGCTGGTGGAGTTTTGATTACAAAGTCAAATGATTTGTCTTTGTAAACAGATATAACCACTGGTAACACTTTACCTGGTTTATCTTGGGTTCTGGCATTGAATTGCTTACAGAACTCCGCAGCTCCTAAAGCGGGTCCAACCGGTGGCGATGGATTCGCAGCACCTCCCCGAACTTGTAACTTAACTACTTTACCTAATTCTTTTGCCATTTTTAATAATTTAATTTTTGATGTTATCTCTCTATTGGAAGCGAAAGACTCATCTATCGTAATGTAACACTATTATACTTTTTCAACTTGCATATAACTTAATTCTAATGGTGTTTTTCTGCCGAAAATTTTAACCATAACTTCAAGTTTACGCTTTTCTTCATTTATGTTCTCAACCGTTCCATCAAATCCATTGAAAGGACCATCAATTACCTTAACTGTTTCACCTTTAGTAAAAGGAATCGACAGATTAGCGCTTTCTTCCATAGATAATTCATCAACCTTACCTAACATTCTGTTAACTTCCGATTGTCTTAATGGCACAGGATCACCACCTTTTGTTTCACCTAAAAAACCAATAACATTAGTAACCGATCTTATAATATGAGGAACTTCTCCTGTAAGATTTGCTTGAACCATTATATATCCAGGAAAAAACACTTTTTCTTTTTGTATTTTTTTCCCCTTACGGATTTGAATCACTTTTTCTGTTGGAACAAGTACTTGATCAACATAATCTTGCAAACCTAATCGTTCGATTTCTCTCTCAATATAGGCTTTGATTTTGTTTTCTTGACCGCTTACTGCACGAACAACATACCATTTTTTTTCACTTACTTCAGACATAAATTTCCTTTTTAACCGTTAATCCATTGAAAGTAAGTTGCTATAACTTTACTGAAAACTGTATCTACACCCCAAATAGCAAGGGAAAATATAATAGAGAATACAGCAACTAAAACTGTTAAACTTTGTGCTTCTGCCCATGTAGGCCATGTCACATTATTTTTTAGTTCTCCGAATGATTCTTTTATATAATTTACAATTCCAGCCATGATATTATTTTCTTTTTAATCTAAATTGAAATGCTACTCAATTTTGTATTGCACGGGTTGAGAGACTCGAACTCCCGACACCTGGTTTTGGAGACCAGTGCTCTACCAACTGAGCTAAACCCGTAAATATAAGTCAAGGTATTCCGTAATAAAACGAAATACCTTAGCTTACAATATTTATTTAAACTGTATTAGTCTAATATCTCAGTTACCTGACCTGCACCAACTGTTCTACCACCTTCACGGATAGCGAAACGTAAACCTACGTTCATTGCAATTGGTTGAATTAACTCAACGTGAATTGTTAAGTTATCTCCAGGCATAACCATTTCAACTCCAGCAGGAAGTGCAATGTTTCCTGTTACATCAGTTGTACGTACGTAAAACTGTGGACGGTAGTTAGTATGGAATGGAGTGTGACGTCCACCTTCTTCTTTTTTAAGAACGTAAACCTCAGCTTTAAATTTAGCGTGTGGTGTTACAGAACCTGGCTTACAAATAACCATACCTCTAGAGATTTGAGATTTTTCAATACCTCTTAATAAGATACCTGCATTATCTCCAGCTTCACCTCTATCTAATATTTGACGGAACATCTCGATACCAGTAACAGTAGATGTTAATTTCTCAGCACCCATACCGATGATTTCAACAGGATCTCCTGTATTAGCAACACCAGTTTCGATACGACCTGTAGCAACAGTTCCACGACCAGTAATAGAGAATACGTCTTCAATTGGCATTAAGAAATCTTTATCAACTTCTCTTTTAGGCTCTTCAATCCAAGTATCAACAGCTTCCATTAATTCCATTACTGAATCTACCCATTTTTGTTCACCGTTAAGTGCACCTAAAGCAGAACCAGCAATTACAGGTCCATTATCACCATCATACTCGTAGAATGATAACAACTCTCTGATTTCCATTTCAACTAATTCTAATAACTCATCATCATCAACCATATCCACTTTATTCATGAATACAACCATACGAGGAATTCCTACCTGACGTCCTAATAAGATATGCTCTCTTGTTTGTGGCATTGGACCATCAGTAGCCGCAACCACTAAAATAGCACCATCCATTTGAGCAGCACCAGTAACCATGTTCTTTACGTAATCGGCGTGACCTGGACAGTCAACGTGAGCGTAATGACGATTTGCTGTTGCATATTCAACGTGTGATGTATTAATTGTAATACCTCTTTCTTTTTCTTCAGGAGCATTATCAATTTGATCAAATGACATTGCATTTGATAATCCTGCATCAGCTAATACTTTAGTAATAGCAGCAGTTAAAGTTGTTTTACCGTGATCTACGTGTCCAATTGTACCAATATTTAAGTGTGGTTTTGAACGATCGAAAGTTGCCTTTGCCATGTTTTTAAAATTTTAATCTTAGTTATATAATAATATTAGTGTATTCTATTTTTTTAACTCCAAATAGAGCCAATGACGAGAATTGAACTCGTGACCTCTTCCTTACCAAGGAAACGCTCTACCCCTGAGCTACACCGGCGTAAAGTTTTTATTTCCTATTCTCTCAAAACAATCATTAAATTGATTGTATTAATATGAAAGAAGAGATTCCTGCCTTCGCAGGAATTTAGAGCGAGAGACCAGGTTCGAACTGGCGACATTCAGCTTGGAAGGCTGACGCTCTACCAACTGAGCTACTCTCGCAATTTTTGATAAACTCACATTTATCAGGTTTTCAATATTTTAAAAAAATATAAAAAAGTTTGTGGGGAGAGCAGGATTCGAACCTGCGAAGACGTAGTCAGCAGATTTACAGTCTGCCCTCGTTGGCCGCTTGAGTATCTCCCCAATTAACTTATTTCAATATTTTAAAGAACTTGAGCCGATGGAGGGACTCGAACCCACGACCTGCTGATTACAAATCAGCTGCTCTAGCCAGCTGAGCTACATCGGCATTTTTTACACTTTTTGCGCATAAAAAAAGCCCGTTATTTCTAACGGACTGCAAATGTATAGATTTTTTACTTTATTCAAAACATTTTTTGAGAAATTTTATTATAAATGTGCTCTTAATTTTTCTTTTCTCTTTTTTAGTTGTCTTTCTAGTGATGCAACTGCCATATCTGCGCCTTCCTCAAAGGTTTTACATTGCTTTTTTACTATAAAGCTATCTCCTGGCACACTTACTTTTGCTTCAAATATTTTATTTTCTTTACCACTCGAGTTATCAAGTTTTAAAAAAACATCAGATTTAATGACTTTATCATAATACATATCTAATTTATCCATTCGCTGTTGAACAAAATCTATCAACTTTTGATCTGCATTAAAATTTACTGATTGTGTGTTTACCTTCATAAGATTCTTTTTGGTTAGACAATATTTTACAAACGCTACTTTTTACTTCTAGGATGTGCATTTATATGCACTTTTTTTAATTCTGCTATACTATTATGAGTATAAACTTGTGTAGCAGCTAAACTGGAATGACCCAGAAGTTCTTTAACAGCATTTAAATCGGCACCTTGGTTTAACAAATGCGTAGCAAAGGAGTGTCTAAGTATATGTGGACTCTTCTTTACCTTTGAAGATGCCAAACTAAAATACTCATTTATTATTCTGTAAACAAGTGTTTCGTATATTTTAACGCCTTTTTTCGTTAAAAAGAGATATTCCACATCTGAAATGGTTTCTAGTTTATTTCTAAAGTTTAAATATTGAACTGCTGTTTGTACTACAGATTTTAATAACGGGACGATACGCTCTTTATTTCTTTTACCAAGAACTTTTAACGTTTTGTTATCTAAATCTAGACTGGAAAGTTTTAGTTCTACAAGTTCTATTCTTCTGATGCCTGTGGAATAAAATAATTCTATAATGAATTTATCTCTTACACTTTCAAAATCATCAGCAAAGTTTAAATCGTCTAAAACAGTTTTTATTTCTGCTTCTGAAAAAGGTATTTGTACTTTTTTACTTGTTTTTAATGCTCTATGTTTTGATAGCGGGTTAAGATTTACATCTCCAACTTTTAAAAGAAACTTATAATAGGTATTTAGTGCTGATACTTTTCTGTTGATGCTTCGGTTTGATAATCCGTTTTCAACAAGTGATACTATCCAACTTCTTATTTGTGAATAGTTGACTTTATTTATTGAATTAGTTTCGTATTCGTCTTTTATGAATCCTGAGAAATCTTCTAAATCATTTTGATATGCATTTACGGTTAACTTAGAATAGTTTTTTTCTAGTAATAAATAATTTATAAATGGCTGAAAAGGCATATTAACTGGAGTTAAAAGTTTAAAGTTAGAAGTTAAAAGTTAA
>RCNA010000028.1_pt1 | contig 17501 bp, 11 predicted proteins | sample 2041331 | NCBI WGS metagenome assembly RCNA01 (sample SAMN09708233, study PRJNA481090) | Marine sediment metagenome, whole genome shotgun sequencing project. | reverse complement strand
TTGAGATAGAACGGGTGCGTAAACGCTTGGTGTCCGGCGAAAAGTATTATAACGTCCCGCTCTCCCCTCGACTGATCGCTTATCTCACTATGCCCCATAAAAGGTTGCCGCACATATACCAGCATGTTTTGGAAAGCCTTTTATCGGATATTGATCCGAGCGATCCCTTTCGGCTGTATAAGTACAATAAAAACCTATTTTATCAGGAGTATAAAAAATATCCGGCTGGCAAGAAGCAATGGGTGGCTGAGCGGTTGGAGTTGGAGCTTGGGGTGTGATTTACGAAAAAAAATATTTGACAAATATAAAATTTAGTGTCTAATGAATAATTCACCATAACTAAAAGGCATTGCTTATCTAGTAAGCAAGCACTTCACACACTTTCTGGTCGGAGCCGGAAAGTTGTTAAAGCCACAACCGTCGTGAGGCGGTGTCGGAAAGCCACGGGTCTCACCCCCAAAAGGAGATCGCCGGGCTACCTGCTTTTTTTCTAACAGCCAGGAAATGTTATGAAATCCACGAAAAAATATCTCGCCAACATACACTCTCCAACCATATCGGCAGGCTTATTTCCTATTGCCATTGCTTTTCTTTTATCTTTCTGTTTAACCAATCTTTTTTTGCATCATACTCAGGCGATAATGTCAAGTTTAACCTAACAGAATCGGCGGGAGCACTTGTCAGTCGGGCATGAAAGTTTTTTTGATTTTTCCAAGTTTTTCATGACACCAGAAGAGCTTGAGGGAATCTGAAAACAACTCTTTTTAGTTTCAAGAATTTATCACAGGCACTTGTGCCATAAAAAAGAAGAGAGGTGAAAAACATGACGACTTCAAACGGCGATGATTTAGAAAAAGATAACAAAAAGGTCGGCACTCAACAAGAAACTACTACTATTATCAATAATAATATTTATCACGGCTCCGCTGTCGAAAACGCTCATCGATTTCGTCAAGAAGATACTTCGGAAGATGCTGAATCTCAAGAAGATACTTCGGGAGATACTGAATTTCAAGAAGATACTTCGGGAGATACTGGATCTCAAAAAGATCAAACTTTTCAATACTATGCTGTCCACACACATAATCCTCCGAGTAATAAGGATAAAACATACAAAAAATATTTAGAGCAATATTACAGCATCTTAACAGAGGAAAGAATACTTATTATTAACTGTTTTGATAATAGACTTGCATTTTCTGTCGCTGACCAGCTTATAAGGCGAATGAATTTGAGATCGAAACAAAGACGCATGATAGAAGTAAAAGATTTGACAGGCATCAATCCTGAAAACGTCCCCAAAGAGGAAGAGGTTGCTCGTGTAGATCCGTCTGAATTACTGAGTCCAGAATTACTAAATCAGTTGGCAACAAATTTCTATGACTGGGATAAACCTAATGTCGTTTTAATTGATGCTCACAGGAGTACAGAATCTTTTTTAAATTATCATTCAGGTAGTTTTGTGAACTCAGGCCATTTAAGAGATAATTTAAAAAATAAACTAAAACGTTTTCTTATATGTATTACCGATCCAGAAGCTCTTGAACATATAGAAATGGATTATCCAACTTGGAATTTGGATTTTTTGCGTCCTTTTTTGTATGAAAATGATGCTTACTCCGCTGACGAGCTGGAAGAATTTCATGAAAGAATAAATGATCAGCGCAAGAGGGGGAGTTGGGGGAACACACAAAAAGATTTTTTCAAGGAAGTTCAGTGGTATCGTAACCAGAAACAACTGATTGAGCGTATTAGAGAAATAGAGGAATTAGGGAAAAGCGTCTCAAATAACAGAGAAGTTGTCAAACCGAGCAAGGAGGTAAAGGCAAGTAAACTAGTTAATGACAGTACTCAGACCAAAAAAATTATTATCTTTGCTGCAACATATTTCCCGGATATTTCTTTTGAAGATTTCGACGAGATTGTCAAGTTTCTGTTAAAGGATAAGAGTCGAACGGAAATTAAAATTATAGAGGCGGATCATAAAAAAAATGGCGAAACAATCATTACTGAAACAAATGTAAAACACAGTAATGGGCACGAAGAAACAGTTACAGAAAGTAAAACAGTCCATGCGGACGATAACAGCGGTACCGAAAAAAAATCAAAAGAAATACTTCTTCTGGAAGATTGGCAACAAGATAAAGACTCCACCCTGGAGAAATTATACCTGAAAATAGTAACAAACGATAACGGGTATGAAAGTATTGATTTTATCTACCCATACCTTCGGGATGATTTAACACATTATTTCAGTGAAGAAAAACCGTCGTTTTTAAGAGAACAAGCACAGGCGATCCGTTTCTCGGAGATTTTGTTTAGATGTAATGTTGATGTGTTAGATAACGTCATTCAACTTATGATTGATATGGCGAGAAAAAATCCAGAAAAATATGGGAGGCAGTGGCTTTTACATCTGATATTACAGGAAAAGCAATATCGATTAGAAAGGATCGCTCGGATCATTAAAAAAATGCTTCAATCTGATTATCTCAAAACAATAGCGGATAATTTATTTTACGATTTGATCGCTGTCAATCGTATAAGAGAATGCCTTCATTTAATAAAATGGCTATTTAATGAGCCAGCATTTGATGTGTTATATTGGCTTAAAAAGCTTGCTAATAAGGTTAAGACAGAAGAAAAAAATGAAGTTTTGCAGTCTCTTTATAGTTACTTGCGTAAAGGTGGAAATGTCTTTGATACTATTTCTTCCTTGAATCAATGGTTACCTGACAAATCTAAGCATCATGAACAATATTCGGAGTCCAGCAGATTGGCATTTAGGTCTTTAATTTATTTGTTTATGGATTCCGCCACTGAATTAAATGAAAGCTATTATGGTCAGTGGCCATCACGATATTTGTTTTTTCGCAATGTGGAGCAAGAGCGAAGAACCGAACAGGTTGATGCATTGTTCGGCATTTTGGTACATCCTGGCACTGATTATATTATATCTCAAGAGGATAAGCCTCTTAGGAGATTTATCGCCTTTGAATGGACAATTGTTCCCTCTATGTTCTCCTCAATACTTGACATTGAGATATTTGGAAATTTTATTTTTGATCAATATTTTAACAAAATTTTTGAAGATAAATTATTACGCCAAAAATACATCAGTTATTCAGCCTTGCTGACAGGTATGCTGATCGGTAAATGGCGTATAATTCTACAAGGAAAATCAAAAAAAACTATGGAGCCGGAAGCAGAGCTCTTGTACCAAGAAATAATCAATTGCTTTCACAACTTGGATAAAAAATTTCAGGTTCAGGTTACTGCTAATTTGAATGCTTTAAAAAATATATTGATGGAAGAAAATGCCTTCGTAAGGCAACTTCTCATGGAACTCAATACATCGCCAAAATTGATAAGTCAAATTACCCGTGAGATAACTGCACGAACTAATTACGTGATTAAAGTTCGCAAAGATTTAAGAAGAAAATCTGAGTAAGGGAAGAACATAGCTGTCATGAAAAAGAAATTTCAAATTCGTTCATCTTCCTCGTCTAATCTGAAATCAAGTGGAGTCAGCCTATTGAAGAATTTTATTGCACAAAAATTTAATGATTCAGAAGCCAAGAAGTATTCTCAAACGTTGAGGGAAAAACATGACCGACATTGATGTACACTTTTCCCATCCCGTTGCTGAACAGACGTTTGAAGTTACGTTGAGCGATTCACTCACGGGTGCGGAAGTTATTGAGCTGTTGCTGGAGAACAATGCGATACCTCGTTCTGAGCTAGGGTATGAATTAGCAATAAAAGGAGGGGCGCAAATACGTGATGACCAAACAATGGTCGATGCCGACGTGAAAAACGGCACTATCATTCGGATTCTTCAACCTTCTGAGTATATACCTGTTGGAGAATTGCATAATAGAAAAAAAAACAACCGGCTAATTATCATAATTATTTTGTTATTACTCGTTGTTGCAACTGGAATCATGTGGCTCACGATGCGCAAAAATGAAATAATTATTAATGAGCAAGATGTTGCTACTCCAGTTCCTGTTGTTGAAAAGGACTCTCCGATTGAAATAGTGAAAATCGTTTTGTGTAATTATAGGGACAAAGGAGATACTGACGTATGTATATCAAATCATAGAAAATTTAGAAAAAATGATATTCGGTTTATTATGTTTGATGGTGTTTTTCAGAATAATAGTCCAAAAAATGAATATGTTGGAAAAATTGGCGTGAAGTATATTGCACCGAATGGAACCATAATGGGCGGAAGAGATACCGCTCAAGCTTATACAATGGAAAAGGCAGTAGAATTTACCTCTGAAAATGCTGTGAAAATTTCTTCCGGTTTTGGCTCATTACATGGAGGCGATTTTGAAGCAGGAGAGCACAAAATAGAATTTTGGTTTGAAGATAATAAAATTGGGGAAACTTTTTTTCAAGTTTATAAATAGAATACTGAGATTTAGTTCTGCAAAAAAAACAAGCGAACGGTGAAGACAATGGAATATGGTACAAATAATCAATCCCGCTTTGAACAAGATGGTGAGGCTTCTCCTTCCCCTACATTCAAAATTAAGCGAGTGATAGATCATTTATGGGATGAGGAAAGCAGTGAATCTGGAACTCATAATAATTCATTAGCAAATGTTATCAAAGAGGTTGAATCCAAAAAAGCTGGAGATGGCAGAACTGCACGGGTTGTGACGGTTGATATTTCAGCACAGCCGAAACGTATTCTTCATTCAGTTCCACTTTTGCGGTTTAAGCGAACGATCAAGCATTATCTGATTTCCAATATCAATGACAAACGCAATACCGCAGAATGCGATGGGCTGATTATCGTTGTTCGGGACTTTGATCGACGCCTGAATGCCGAGTTAAACATTCGATATCGAGTGAGCTGCCTGCCTGAAAATACAGAAAAAGCAGTCCTTGCATTGAGCGGGGAGTCCCGACCGGAAGATACATTCAAAGATTTTCTTGAACAGTGGATTCGTGAGTTTACCCACCAACGTGAAGGAACTTTTATTGATTATTTTTCAGAAGAACGGAAAAAGCTTGAGAGGTATATAACTCAAAAAGCTCTCGAAAACGTTGGGTTGACATTGGAGCCAATCATCAGCTTGAGAGGAAACGAACGAAGCCTTGATTCTTTTAAAATTAAAAGACTTAGCTTTTCAATATCCTTGGAAGATTATGGTAAGGAACAGGATCTGACACTTGATCTTGAAACACGAAAAAGTGAGTTGTTACAAGGTATTAACATTCCAGTAACTCAAGAAAAATTTGAAGATTTGATTCGTGAACAAGTATATGAATTTTTCGTCTCTCATGTCTCTCTGGAGCATTTTTATTATCAATTACAAACAACGATCCAAGATGAACTGTTAAGGAAAGTAGTGGAACCGTTGACAGCGCATCTTGGGCAGAAAATTATACGATTTGAGATCAACAACTCGACTCGATCCCCTTTTCCTGAGCAGTATAAAGTTTTGATTGAACATGGTATTATTGAGACTGTCGGTACCCAGGTGAAAGGAAAGGTTAATATCAATGTCAAAATGCTTCTAAAATTTCAACCGCAATACGTAATCAGGTATCTTCAAAATGACAGTCCTGATCCCGTGTTATGGAGTAAAAATCGCATAGATGAAATTTTACAAAGATTGCTGTTTGAAAAACAATATGCCGAACTTTCCGACATAAGCGATATTGAGAAATCTTTTAAAGAATCTATTTCAGATTCTGTCGAAGAAATCGGATTTGAAGTCGATTTTATTCAAGTTATAGCTGCTCTTCCTGAAATAGAGGGCAGAGAACGTTTTGAAGATTATATTGACGTACAGGTACAATTACAGGGATACCCTTTGCCTGTTACCGTTAAAAATAAGATTCAACTGCTGTTAGATGACCCAAAAAAATATATGGGAAATAAGACTCCTCCTTTAAAAAAATGGTCGGAAGAAAACCTTCAGGAAGTGTTCAATGATGTCTTATTCGAAGCCAGTTATCTTGATTTTATTTTAAATTTTTCAAACCAAAATGAAGAAACGGATAGAACAAGCATGGATGGCAGGCCCGAAACAATCGAAGAAAAGATTAGAGAAAGGATGAAGGGCAGAGTCTCAATAATCGGGTTTAGCTTAAAACATTTGGTTATTCAACCCCAATTTGAGCCTTTGAAGTGGCTTGAAACATTTTCCGTGGAGGTTTCAGATAGCTTCAGAACAAAAATCGGCAATGAAGTTCCGCTAACAGTGGTTGCATATCTGAAACTCACGGATTTAAAAGAGGTTGATAAATATATAAATACCCCTCATCCGGATATTAAACCTGAGATTGAACGAGTTATTAGAGAAATTACCAATGAAGTGATGATCAAAATTACACCGCATCATTTTTACATGCGCTTTAGTGAAATACTTGAAGGCGAAAAAAAAGAATCTCTAGTTAAACAGCTTACAGATGCTATTTCATTAAGATTAAAAGGTGAATTTGCAGCTGATATAAAGAGCATTACACCTCAAATGGGAAAAGAAGGAAATGAGGTAATTCTACGTCTCAATGATTTAATTTCCAATTTCGGAGATCTTGATTTCAATGTTTCGTCGTTGCATGGTGGTGAAAATATTTGTTTTAAAGGAGAGTATACTGTCAATGCTGTAATTGATACAAAAGAAGCATGGGACAGCTTCATCAAACGTGAATTTCATCTGTCAGACATTACAGACAGGCTTCAGCGTTATCTGGTGAGCCGGATGCAGTCCCTGCCGATTGAGAAATTGAAATATAATCATATTGATCATCAGAAACAATTAAAGCAAGAAATAGAAAAAGGTATCAGAGAGTATGCCACCAGCCAGTTTGGTATTGACATAACACTCACTGAAATTCACCGGGAACGTACACAGTTAGATCACATGAAGACAGCTGTTCAAGTTGAAAAAGGTGAAACGCTGTTAGAGCTTGAGCGAGATAAAATTGAAGATATCAAGCAGGACATACGGCGCGGGAGAGAGGTTACGGAACGACTCCATAAATTTGACCGAGCTCGATTTGATGCGGAATTGCATCGCCTCCAAGCAATTGAGGCACAAATCACGGTATATTCCCAAGAGGGGGTTGACGATGAAGAACATATTGATCAATTAAAGAAAGAACGAGAGACAATTGAGCAAAAAATCAATCGAATGCAAGATGACAGCAAGAAGCAAAGCCTTGAAGAGGGTAAGGCATTATTGGAACAAAATTCGTATGTTCCAGAGGTAATTGAATTATTCGACACACTTCAGATTTCTTCTTTTGAAGAAAAAAATACAGAAAATTTAGAACCGAAGGTTGATGAGGTCATCTCAGAAGAAGCAGATGATCAGGCGTTCGGACGAACTGTCAATATGCAAGGTAATGAAGATAAAGAAGATGTTATTGATCTTTCTGACTACCAAAGAAATAATGATGGAACATGAAAAAAGTAAGTTGGTGGGCGAGGCCTCAACCCTTGCAGGCAGAGTACTACCTTAGTAGTATTGTTTTTGTTCAATAAGTACCAAATATTTATTTAAGACAGGTTAGATGAATCCCGTTAACTATATTGAAGTGTCACATACTGAACTGCAAGCAATACAGAAAAAGCTCAGTTTATTAATCGTTACGGCAACAAAGATTGAGACAGAAAATCTTCACAATCAACTGGCACCGTACTGTGCATGCAATGGAATAATACAAACATACCACGAGAACCAAACGTATTATATTGGAATTTTCGGTGCGTATGCTGTTGTGCATGTTCAATGCAGTAATATGGGGGCGATTTCTATAGGAGGCTCTCTCAATACAGTCAGAGATGCCATTGACTGTTGGAAGCCCAAAGCGGTTGTGATGATAGGTATTGCCTTTGGTGTTAACAGAAAGAAACAGAACATTGGAGATGTGCTTGTCTCTGAGAGCATCATTCCTGTCGGCATTAAACGAGTCGGTGAACGAGATATTTACAGAGGGCCGGTGCCCCAAGGGGGCACAATACTGCTGAATCGCTTTAAGAATATCAGAGGTTGGAGTTGTGAATTACCGGAGGAAAAAAAAGCCAAGTATTCGGTTGCTCCGTTATTATCCGGTGAATCTTTAATTGATAATATCGCGTACAGAAATGAACTGCTGAATAATTTCCCTGAAGCTAAAGGCGGGGAAATGGAAGGATTCGGGCTTTATTCTGCCGCAAATAGTAAAAAATTGGAATGGGTTGTTGTTAAAGGAATCTGTGATTTCGCAGACGGGAAAAAGCATGTTAATAAATCTAAAAATCAGAACGTTGCATCAAGAACAGCAGTGTCTCTATGTCTTAATGTTTTTTCAAGTAAAATTGCTTTTAAAGCGTTAGATATTATTCCGATAACTAAGCAGGATCAAGCCTTACTGACGGTTGAGGAGCAGCGTCATTATGAACAAAAAGGCAATAAAGCTGTTTTGAGAGATCAAGGGACTGATACTGTGAATATTTCACAGACTGTCACGACTAATATTAATTGTCCAATCAATCAAGCAAGTCCTTTACAAACCAGCAAAGCCGTAAACACTGAAAAAAGTATCTCAGCATCAACAAGTTTGTCCCCTCCTGCAGAATTTCATGAAGAACTTCAAGATGTCACAGATCCTTATTCGATTTATTTTTCACCGTCATTCCAAGCTGAGCATAATGAACTTACTGAGTACTCAAATTTATTGCAGCAACAAGGGATTGTTATCATAACTTGTTTTGACCGAGAGATTGCAATTACATTAGGGGATCAACTCATAAACACCTTACAGGTGCCTCCTGATCAGAAAAGAATAGTGAGACTCAAGCCCTCGCTGCATAACAATTCTAACTGTCTAGAAAATATATTATCTTTTCATTCCCGTGACCCGATACCTAAAGCTATTTTAATTGATGTGCATATTAATGTACGCGATGTATTAGAAGACTATCTGTTCGACTCTGATTTCAAAAATACCCTTATCAATTCAAAATGTTCATTAATATGTATCGTCGACCAGGAAAAACTGAACGATTTAATAAAAAAGAATTCTTTTCGTCAGCCTGTTTTGCCAATCTGGCAGGTGGATTTCCTCAAGTTCTTGGTGTCAGATTACTCGCAGCCAGAGCTGCTGTATACAATACTTAAGCAGCAACGAGAACGTGGAAAATGGGGAAATACGAAGCTTGAGTTTTACAATAATATTATGTCTTGTCATGCAGAAGGGATGCTTCTACAACGTATCATTGAAATCGATCCTTCACGTACAGCTCTTGAAAAATAATCGGGCCAATTGAAAGCAAGAGAGAAAATTATGCATATTAATTTAACTATACGATTTATTTTTATTTTCATCTGGATTCTTGCCGTGCCGACAGAAAGCCTGTGTCAACGGCAGCCTGTCATGATTCAGGGAAAGCAGACTCTACCGCTTAAAGTTTTATCCCGTCCTTTTTCTCATGTTTACAAATTCAAGGATATTTCCAAGGGCTTGGTGATGGAAAATGTTCCGGCCTTTAAAATTTTTTATGTGTATAAGCGGCCCGCAGCTCATGCGATTGATCAGATGGAGGAAGAGTGGTATGAGGTCGGCAGTGATACGCGAGGATCGGTTATTGGCTGGATGCGGTCGGAAGATGTGTTTGAGTGGAAACAGACAATGTGCCTGATCTATACACACCCACAGCAAGGAGGACGTAAGCCGGTTTTGATGCTTGAGAAAAGGAAGGATCTGCTTGAAATAATCAGCTTGCCGTCAAATGAGCGCAAAAGTCGTGTTGCGTCATTATATGAGACTATTCATTCAAAACAGATCCCCAGTAATTTTCCCGTGATCTCTGTAGAACCCCAGAAAGCGGTTGATATCTCCAGTCAGTTTTACCTTTTTCCAATTTTGGATTTTCAGGAAATTGAGATTGAAGGGCGTGAGGGCAGAGCACTTAAAATATCTGCTGCTGCCAATGCGGTCACCTCTGGGAGAGAGCAAACGGATATAAGAAAAAATATAAAGTATTTATCAAATTCCGTACAGGGGGCAACGGAAATTCCACAGGAAAAAATTAAGGAATTGTCTGTTGATCTGGTCTGGGTCATGGATACTACATTAAGCATGGCAAATATTATTAACAAAACCCTAGAGGTGACGAAGCAGGTTTCACGACAAATTACAAAAGATCCAAAATTATCAGCAGCTGTTCGGTTTGGCTTCTGGGGTTTTAGGGATTCGGTACAACATATACCTAAAATTGGTTACACAACAAAAAATTATACACCGAATCTTCAGCCGGTTGATCAATTTGTCAAAACGTTGGCTCAGGTCAAAACAACCTTTGTTGATTCCGGTGATTATGAAGAAGATGTCTTTTCCGGAATCAAGGATGCAATTCATGAAACAGGATGGAGAGAAAATTCAATTAAAATTATCGTGCTTGTAGGTGATGCTCCTGGCCATGAGATAGAACATCCTTGGAATCTTTCATTGCAAGATGAGCTCAATCTTCGCATTCTTGCAAATGATTACAGTATTTCTATTTGTGCTATACACGTCAGCAACCCTAAATTTAAGCGATTTGATGAAAAGGCAGAAACTCAATATAGTATGTTAAGTCAGAACAAAGGACTCTCCAACTCAACATTATTCCAGATTAGCTCCAATGATATAAAAAGATTCGGTCAAGTCATCTTCGAACTGACTGATATACTTAACGACTTTCTCGCGTCGGCTGTCCGGGGTAAAGTGTACGCAAGTTCACAGGATAATGATAAATCAGATAACTCTATTGATCGTTCAGCTGAAAAACAGGGCTCGATAAAATTGATTGAGGATATGTTTCAAGCTGCCTTGGTAGAATGGATTGGAAGCCGGACCGAAGCAAAAGCACCTAACGAGGTGGTTGGATGGGCTGTTGATAAGGATCTCATTGATCCTTCGGTTCAATCCATGGAAGTAAGATTACTGATTAATAAACGACAACTTGATTCGTTGAAAACGATTTTGAGCGAGGTGATGGAGGCAGGCTCGAAAGGGCGAACAAGCAGCGAGGACTTTTTTTCTGTTTTACAAGGAGTGACAGCTTCGGTTGCACGAGCGCCTGATCAGATCAAGAATGCCGGGAATATGGTTGGAACTGGACTTATTCCGGAGTTTCTTATCGGCCTTCCATACAAAAGTTTGTTGATGGATATGACAAACGATTTCTGGTCAAGTATGTCAATCGACGAACAAGAGGAATTGCTGCAAGACCTTAAAGGGAAAATTAAATCATACCAAAATATCCATGATGAACCAGGAGGTTGGATTGCACTAAATCAAAATGATCCTCCTGATGAATATGTCTACCCATTAAGCCTTGAACTCTTGCCCTGACATTTCCTAAGCTTCGCTTTGTGCCAAAATTATGAAAAATTCTGTATTTACTTTAGAAAGAGTGCGTAAGGTTAGGGTGAAAAATGAGATCTCCTTTGAGCTACTGGTGCCTTCAATACGGGTTTATAAGGGAGAATTTATTCTTATGGTCGGCAAGAGCGGGTGTGGCAAATCTACGTTGCTGGACATGTTAGCTTTGGTGCTTCAACCTACTGAAGCAAAGGAGTTCTCCATTTTAACAATCAGAAACGCCACGCCTTATCAGCAGTCTATTATAAATCTTCAGGATCAACAACTTGCAAAACTTCGTAAGAAAACAATAGGTTATGTTCTCCAGAGTGGTGGTCTTCTTCCCTATCTAACGGTTAAAGATAATATTCTGCTAAGCTGTAAATTAAGCGGATGCCGTTATGACGATACAGTGTTTTGGTCTTTGATTAAAAGTCTTGGGCTTGAAGATCAGCTGTCGAAAAAACCTCAGCATCTTTCTGGCGGTCAACGTCAACGAGTGGCAATTGCAAGGGCATTGATTAAGAAACCAAAAATTATCCTTGCAGACGAGCCGACAGCTTCTGTGGATAAACACACTGCACTTGAAATCAGCAAGACCTTTAAGGAATTGACAAAAAAGTTAAAAACAACACTTTTGCTAGCCACCCATGATGAATCATTGATTATTGACATGGCTGATCGAATATTTGAATTCAACGTACAGCGCAAAAACAACAATCGTACCGTTTCTACAGTGCTCGTACAGGATTTGTAGATGAAAAAACTCGCCGAAATAATAAGTATCCAGTCACTCGTCATCCGGCTTTCCCTTAAGGATTTGATGCATGAACGGATACTTACGCTTTGTATTACCTTGGCGACAGCTGCGGTATTGTTTTTGCTTATGACGCTTTTTGGATTAAAATATGGAACAATACAGACGATTCGCCATCGTTTGATACAAGATCCGAGAAATCGGGAAATCAGACCCATGATCAGTCGGACGTTTACACAGAATTGGTTTGAACAAATCAGAGCCCGATCAGATGTAACTTTTGTTGTGCCCATGACACGTAAAATTTCAGCTACGATTCATGCACGGATGAAGAATCAGGAAGAGGGAAGTAAGTCTGTTCAGCTGGATGTTATTCCAACAGGTAAGGGCGACATTTTGATCCTTGAGAACAATTCTATTATTCCAGGAGATTCACAATGCATTTTGTCATACGCTGCTGCGGAAGCTCTTGGTGCCAAACCTTCAGATAGCATTATTGCAACAGTAAGAAGAATCGAACAACGCCGTTTTGAAACTGCCAAAATATCATTAAAAATCGTAGGCGTTCTACCTTACAAGGCAACAGGCCTCAAGGCAATTTTTGTTCAGCTTGATATACTTGAAGCGATTGAGCGTTTTAAAGACGGTCTTGCGGTTCCCGAATATGGCTGGAAAGGTGCTGTGGGAGCTGCTTATCCAAAATTTGACGGTCTGTTTGCTATTTTTTCAGATAAAATTGACGAGAAATTTGCGTCTGAATTGATTAATAAAACAGGGTTTGTAAAAATTGAAAAAATTTCATCTGACAAACTTTTTAATATGGTTGGGATTAAAAATACCGATAACAGGTTTATATACCTTCTTTTAACCGAACAAACCCCGGTTGGTGAAGAGAGTATTCAAGCGGTTCAAAACACCCTTAGAGAAAAAAATAGCTGCTTGATTCCATGGGTCAAAGGTATTCAGGGAAATTTGACTGCCCCAAAAGGCGAAAAAAGCACAACAAAATTTCAAGGGCTTTCGATTCCTAATGACGAGGCTTGTCGTGATATTCAACCAAATGTTCCATGGGATAATGGTGACAAAAACAGTTCTTCAAACGTTGTATTAACGGGGATACTTAATGATACCGCCGGTACCTTTAAGTTGGAGGTAACCAGAAAGCAAAATATATTAACTGTTCCTGTATCAGTAGTTAGAGACTCTGCTGTTGGAGACCGTACTTATATCCCTTTATATTTGGCTGGGATGTTGAGACTTTTTCAGTCTCGTAATATAATCTACGACACTAAACTGAATCGCTTCAGACTGGCGAGGGAGGGATATGCAGGTTTTCGCCTGTATGCGACAAGTATTGATGATGTTCCAGGTCTCCAGAGTTTTTTTGATGATCAGGAGATTCCTGTTCACACTGAAGCAGAACGGATTCGAGATGTTATGGAGCTGGACTATTATCTCGGAATAATTTTTTGGTTAATCGCAACTGTCGGAATTATTGGCGGAACAAGCGTTCTGGCAGCCAGTTTATACGCATCTGTTCGACGAAAACAAAAAGAAATAAGTGTGTTGCGTTTAATCGGATTTTCAAGATTGGAACTCTTTCCATTTTCTATTTACCAAGGAGGAGCTATTGGCATCGGGAGTTTTGTTGTCGCCCTCGGAGCGTTTGAAGCAATGGCCAAAGTTATTAATAGATTATTTCAAAGTCATCTTGGCGAAGGCGAGACGCTTTGTTATTTAACATCGTTGCAATTGCTGGAAACTTTAGTTGGAGCCATCACTGTCGCTATTCTTGCCTCGGGTCTGGCAGCGTGGCAAACAACATCTGTTGATCCAGCCGAAGCGTTAAGAGATGAATAGGGGAAAAATTTAACAATACATAATCATTTGTTTTCTAATATTTTCTATTTTATTAAAGTTGCCCTGATTTTTATACTGAGTTGTTCCTTGGCTGGTGTTTGCTTTGCTGATATTTACAATCCGCAGCCTCACGAGGACGATTTTATTCTTCCAATGCCTGATGGAGCGGTAATGGCTTTCCGTACTATTGCTATCGGCGCAGGCGATGATAAGCCATTTGCCCTTCGAAAATTCAAGATGGGGGATCCTGATGGCGGATTTAATGAAAATCCGACCAATGTGGTTATTGGCGGTTCTTTCATTGAGAATCATAAAGGAAAATCGGACTGGGTATATTATCTTGGCAAATACGAAGCCACAGAAGCCCAGTATTATTCAATCATTACACCACCTGAAAATCAACCCGAATTAAAATCAAGCCAGTATCCGATGACAAATGTCTCCTGGTTTGAAGTGAACTCTTTTATCGATAAATATAACCAATGGCTTTTTAATAATTGCTTAGAAAAACTTCCAACAAATGAAGAGCGTTTTGGTTTTCTTCGACTTCCAACAGAGATTGAATGGGAATTTGCGGCACGCGGAGGGGTAGAAGTAACCCCGGATAATTTTGATCGAAAATATCCGTATACAGAAGGATTAGAAAAATATGAATGGTTTTTTGGTCCAAAATCATCTCATGGGAAATTAAAAAAAGTGGGATTGCTTAAACCTAATATTTTAAACTTTCATGATATTCTTGGCAATGTTTCAGAAATGACTTCATCTCTGTACCAAATCGAGTATTATCAAGGACGTACAGGTGGATTTGTTGCCAGAGGAGGACATTTCAAAACACAGGAAAAAATGATCCGATCTTCTTTACGTTTTGAAGAATCTTTTTATAATTTTCGTAAAGGATTTGCACCCAACCGCAAATCCTTTATGGGATTTCGTCTGGTGATATCTTCATTAATTTATCCAACCAGAAATTCGAAAAAAAAGTACAGTGCTGCCTGGAAAAACTATCGTGGTAGTAAGAGCAAAGGAGCATCTCTTCCGGCAGCTGTTTCTGTCAGTTCTGTAAGTACTCAGATTGATATTCAAAAAGAAGATGTTCTTATTCATTTTAATCGAATAAAAAGAGAACTGACAAACAGAAATACGTTAAACGAGAGTGTATTGCGAGAAATGGGACTTCTTGAGGCAGCATTAGCTGATATTGCAAAAATTCGTCAAAATGCAACTGAAGAGTCTGCATATGCCTGGACAAAAATTGCAGGCGAAAGAGGTTTTTTTCTCTACAGAGAACTTCGAAAACTTCCACAAATACGAAATTTGATTAACACTACTGAGAAAGCAGGGTTGCTGAAAAAAGCTGACAGATTTAAAAAAAGAGAGTCTGAAATAGTTAAAAATATTGACGAAGCTTTATCTACATATTCTGAAACTTTCCGGCAATTAGAAACGATAGACTTGGAAGCAGTTAGAATGGGATTTACAAAATATCTGAGTTTTTTGAAAAAACGTAACGCTCAGGAACAGATCAAAATTTTGATAACCGTTAAAGGACATTGTGACATATACAGAAGTAAGAAACGTGCAAATATTGATAAATGGCGACATGATTTCATTGAGCTTTCAAGATAACTCAGGCTGAGTGCATGAAATATTGTCTTTTGATAACATATGATTGGGCCTGCATATTGATGCCAAAAATAATGGAAGCCTCCGCCCGGATCATTGCATTACCTTTACCATGCAAAGAATATTTCCCACAAATAGATAAAAAAATTTCATATTTCATGTCTCAATTTTCTAGGTTGACCAACATGTTGTTTAATCGATCCTTACAAAGAAAAGAACCTTTTGAAATGATTACAATGGGGCATAATGTAATCAATAAAAGTTAACTGGAGAATGGTAATGAGAAGAAAGGCATTAATAATTTCATTAATAATCACCTTCTGTACAATTGGTATATCAGGTTGTGCTAATATTCACAATGATGTAACAAGAACAAAAGCTGAAGGTGCTCTTGCCGGAGTAGGAATCGGGGCGATTGTTGGCGGTACCATCGGTTATCTTGTGGGCGGAAAAGATGGTCTTGCCATTGGTGCTGGTATAGGGACAGCCGTCGGGGGATTAACAGGTTTTTCTTATGGTACTCATGTTGCCGAGGAAAAAAAGAAGTTCGCTAGTAAGGAAGAATGGCTTAAGTATAATATTCGAGCGGCCGAGAAAGCAAATCAGGATATGGTTACGTATAATAAAGCATTAGTTATTGAAATAAATAATTTGGATATAGAAACCGCTTCATTACGAAGAGAATATAATGTGAAAAAAGTTAAAACAAGAGCGTTTAAGAGCAAGAAAATGCAAATAGATGCAAATATTGCCAGCGGGAATAAAGTCCTTAAAAGTGCTAAAGCAGACTTGAGAAGTCAGGTTAACCAGTTGAAAATTGCGAAATTTGAACTTAAACGATCAGGTCAAGCATTGGCACTGCTGAAATCGAAAATTGGAGCAATGAAAAGAAATATTGCTCTTATGGAAAGCAATACAGCTAAACTGTCTTCATATTCACAGCGTATGTCCGTCTAGAAAATAGTTGGGTGTAGCTCATTTTTTGGTGCTCACCCGCTAGTACTTTGAAATAGAAACAGGTCAATTTTTCATGTATCATCTTGATTGAGAGATCAAAAAAAGGGTAACTGAGCGTTCGAGACTTGGAGACGACCGTGTCCAGGTCTCGAACGCCGGGATCAGCACTGCGTTCGGTCTTTTCGAGAACCGCCGACCACTGAATTTGAGCCGATTCATAATCAAAGTACTAGCGGGTGAAAACCCGTTTTTTGAAGCGTACCCAAATCATTTCTCTTGAATAAAGGATGAGTCTTGTGATTAAAATGATTTAAATAAAGAGTAGTTTTATGATAAAAAATATTGTTCTTCTTTTTTTAATAACCTGTATCTCTGGATGTGCAGCAACAACTGATCCTAGTAAAGGTGGATTGTTCAATTATAATCCTAATGCTTATGAAAAACGTTTAGCAGAGGGGAGAGAGAAGTTGTTTACAGGTGAGGAAAAAAATAAACAAGAAAATTTCAGAGTACTTCAACTTCGAAAAGATGTTGTTCATAACACTACCGAGCAGGATCGACTTGGGTACAAAATAAATCATTTGAACGATAAAATCATTCGGATTGAAGAACAAATTAAAAGAGCCAAGGCGACTAATACGGGTAAAGGAAAAGAATTATTGCGAATTAAAACTAAAATAGTTCTTTTGCAAAGAGATTTAAACAAGATAAAGGAGTCAGCTTTTCCTGAAGAATTAAACGCCAAAACGAAAGAATATGAAACGTTAATTCAAAAAATCGAGATATTAACTCAAGAAGCTGAATTCTTTTGATATGGAGGGAAAACAAATTTATCTGGTGGCTACAAGCACAGCTCAATCATCCTGTTCCCCAAGCTGTTGTTTCCACCTACCAGGGCGGCAGCAGCGAAAATATGGAAAAATGGTTTCGACCCACCACGGCCTCG
>RCNA010000026.1_pt1 | contig 18206 bp, 14 predicted proteins | sample 2041331 | NCBI WGS metagenome assembly RCNA01 (sample SAMN09708233, study PRJNA481090) | Marine sediment metagenome, whole genome shotgun sequencing project. | reverse complement strand
TTTTTGGTTACTTTTTTAAAATCTTGATTGTAAGCGTTATTGCAAACAGCCAATAAGAGTAGGCCACACGAACTATGTGCACTCGCAAGTCGAAGCACGAAGCACAAGCGAAAGAAGAGAGTGACAAATGCCAAATTGTGCATCCTTTGGGCCAAAGGGGAAGGGAACTTGGACTCAAAATCATGTTGGGATGCATGACAGAGACATCAGTGGGAATATCTGCAGCTTCTCATTTATTACCATATGTGGATTATCTTTTTTGCCGCTTTTCAGGGCCACGCCACATTTCACCTTTATGCCAAGCCTCTCAGCTGTGACTCTAATATGGTCATGTAACGCTGCCCACCGGTCAGGGGCATTCCATATGTAATCTTTCTTAATCGGGCAGTAAGGGGCGATGTCGGCCGCTGGTGAGTACATTTGCGGCCCTTTCATTATATTATGGTCGCTTTCCCCCCACCCTGCGTCAGAGTTACCGCTTGCCTTTGCATGGTTTTGTGCCAGTTCAGCGCGACCGCCACAAACAATACCCCAATCACCGACACTTTCAGGGGTCGTCTTGATCGACTCGTCGAGGAGTAGTCGCATATCTGGACAACACGTATCACGCCTGCGGCTACTAGTGACGCCAAAGAAAAATATCCGTTTCATTTTAACCGCCTCCCAGCTTTTTAAAACCAGCCACACCGAGCACCCCCAAAACCACAAATATTACTACGGCTTGGGCCACCCCCCATTTTAATTTGTTGAACCTGCCCAATGTCTTAATAAACTCGTCAACTGCTCGGTGTTGCGCTTTATGTATTTCATCGTCCAAGATGCACCCAGGGCATTTTTCACCCCTCCGTGATTCGATAGCGTCCGCTGCTGCGAGGGCGGCGTTATCGATGAGGTCTTTAAGTTGTTGTTCAGTAAACGCCGCTTTTGCAGGAGCCCTGCGGTCGTTTTCTCCTGTGTAGCCCATTTTACATCCCCTCGACAAACATAGTCTCCTGGGTGATGCTATCACTGGCATTTGCAGTAGTGCCAGTAAATTTTATTATAAAGTCACTTGACGTCGAGACGCCTTTTGTGATGTAATCTACCAGCTGTGTCCCTCCGTTAACCGAGTATTGCACGTCAAATTTTTGAGCAGCTCTTGCTACATTTTCGTAGATGTAGATGTCGGCATGCCAATCGCCTGTGTTGTTTGTCGCGACTTGTAAAGTCAGGTTTGACCCGCCGATATGAAATTTAATTACTTTAGTACCATTAGCACCACTTATTGTTCCGTTAGCTTTTACGTGCATTATCCCGCTAAGCCCCATAAATCTCCCGGGGACGGTATATGATATTAAGTCTGTTTCTATGATAGCCCCGCCGGTTGTAGCTTGAGTTATACTACTATACATTTTGATTGGCTGTCGCTGAGTGCCTGTACCACTATCAAGGATCTCTTTATCTCTGGTAATTATACCGATTTTGGTATCAGACGCCAGTGCTGTAATATCTAGCGATGTGTTGGTATTTTCTGAGTCCTGTAACACAAGATTGTCTAAGTTTAAATCTAGACTGTTGTTTATTCTGAGATTAGTATCACCGCCACTTATACTACCATCCAATCTCGAATATCTAACTATATCGTTTGTGTTAGACCCGCCTACGCTCACTGCACCAACCGCAGGGTTAGTGCGTCCTGTGGTGTAGTCTACATTTACGTCGAGACTCCAGAAATCCCCGGACTCTACCACAATAGCTTCCTTCGCCGAGGTGTCGGCAGTGTTAGGATTAATCACGACAGCCTTGAGACTATTATTTTTAATGATAGTTGCGGCGAGGTCGTTGTGTCGAACCTCAATCGCCCGGCCTAAAGCGTCGTAGGACTGTATGTCGAAAGTGCTGGAATATATCTCTCCACTGCCGGTGGTTTCCCAGGGCTGTAGGCTAAAAGCGTTAATACTGCCCCGGTCAACTTGGGTAATGTTAATATTTTTGTACACACCGTTCCTAAAAATTTTAACCGCCGGTGACAAGACACAAGACCGGCTAACTACATGTGCCGTGACGTTGGAGATAGTTCGTGTCCCCGTAGCTGACGAGCTCTGTCCTAAAAATAGCACCCTTGCGGCTTCGCTGGTGCCGTTGATATTCGGGAATGATATATCTTGTGAGTTATCGCCATGTGCAATAACGGATACCAGGTCGTCAAACGTCGATCCTGACACTGATCCAACTAGTAGTTGACTAGAGTCTTCCACTTGCAAGCCGCCGCCTATGGATGATGGGCCAGACGATGTACAGTATATATCACCGATCACATTATTTGACCCTCCGATCACTTCAATTGAGTTGTCATAGCTGTCATCAACCCACAGCTTAGGAATAGATGAGTCGGTCACATCGTGGTAATACACGCCGAAAGGTAGTCCTGATTGATTGTTTGCCGAGTTACCCTTTACTTGCAGGTTGTCAACTCCTACACTATTTACCCCGTCAGCAACAATTGGGACACAGAACGAAGAGTCTTTTGTTTTTATAATACTCCCTTGACCTAGCCCCACCAGCTGTACTCCAGATGGGAGCGAGATACCTGCTTTTGTCGTTGTGGCTCTATATGCAACAGTAGAACCGGAATCTCCAACAATATATGTCCCTATTCCAACCAAGACTTTGCCAGCCCCTACTGAGCTAACAGCACGTTGAAAAAAAGTAACGTTATCAGCTTTATCAGTTCCACCACCCATCATCTCGGCAGTAAAATATTCGACTTTCGGCTCTCCAGCAACAGTAACTGTTGGGTCAAACCACTGGCTCCACATGTCGCCTGTCATGCCTCCGTTGATGTCGAGGTTGTATGCCCCGGTGAAAGCAGTCGTAGGAATTACTTTCTTTAGCGTGATATTCGTGGCCACTGTCGCATTATCTGACAGCGTGATGAGGTTATCTATCTCAAGCGTGACGTTATCCGACCCGGTAGCGTGCAGGAACATGGCGAAGTCGTCGACGTTATACCAACTTATGCGAACGTCTGTTAAATCACCCCAACCCCAGTAACCGGTTCCCTCTGTTGCGTTATCGTCAATTGCACCTCCGGGAATGATTACACCAGCACCATCGTCTACTTTTCCGCCAGACGGCGCAAGTAGCCATGTCCTAACAGGCCCGCCGCCACCATCCCCTACCGTGGTGTAGCCTAGAGGCTGGACGCTGATGTTCTGTGATACGCCGAGGCCACCTTTTATGGTTCGTAGTTTTGCAATGTTCGGGACTGTTCTGCCGATATAGGAGGATCCTAAGCTGGCCGCAGCGTTAATAGCCATGGCGTTATTTGGCCCGGTAAAACCAATGCCCAGCAAAACCAGTAAACTCGCCAATGCGATAAATCTTTTCATTATTTTCTCCATATTAATTAGCCTTTGTACCATTTACCATCTGAGGGGTTAGGGTGCAGCGTGATACCTTCACCTGGTAGCTCCAGGTTGTATTCCGCAGTGTCCTCTCCGAATGAGGTGCTTGTTGTGACTTTCACCAGGTTTACCGATGTGTCCGTTTTCCATATTGATGTTTTCTTGGCTCCTGCAGCGGCACCGTCTCCGAGGATTACGCTTTCTTCACCTCCTGATGCGTCTTTAAATGATACTATTTCAGTTGCTGATCCGCCAGACAGTTCGGCCCCGTTGTGTTTTTTAAGTGTCACTGTTGTCATTAAAAAGCCTTTGCCAGTTAAGTATAATATTAATTAATGTGCTCATGCGTTAATCATTATGGGTGAGTAGGCGAATGTGTATGATAGCCTATGTCTATATCTATGGATATAGCCCCTGCCGCTAGGGTGGCAACCAGAACAATGTCACCACTCCCTGGTGGCGTATCAGCGGTAGCTGGATCTATAAGAGTAGGTAGGTTGACATCAGTCTGGTAACTTGTATCGTTTAATGTTATCTCACTTGATAGATGTCTAGTAGCAGCACATATCCAGCCATCAGGAGCGAGTTGCATCATGTCATAGTATTGGTTTCCGACAGACTTACTCCCAGCAATATCGTGGAAGACATGTATGTCCCCATCAGTTGCATCTACATTTGCCAAGAAACCTAACTTTAATGTATAGTTACCATTATTATCCGAATCAACATCTACACCAAACCAATCAATATGGACTACTGAAGCATAAGCATGAGGCCAGTTCACGGTATCAGATAAATCAATCATTATATATCTAGTAGTGGCAGCAGCAGCCAGATCAATATGGAAATGTAATGTAGATGAATCATCATGCCCATGTTGAATAATACTTAGAGATTCATTCTCAACATGGAGGCCGTCAAACTTAGTCCATATAGTATTGACGATGGTATATAAACTTTTCAGTCTATCTAATATTGTGTAGGATGTCGGAGTTTCTTGAACCTCACCAATTCCATCTATAATATCATCCTGCTTTTCTTCTGTTGCAGGGTTTATGATAGTTTTTAAAGCATTTACTAGCCATGTTTTCTCGAAATATCCAGCCATTACGAACCTATCCCCCACTCATTCGGCCCGGCATGAACTGGCATGTCGGAATATTGGAATGAAATGATGTATGTTAATTCTCCGTTTATTGTTTCTGATCCTTTGCCGTCGACTATTACCGTTCCTGCGCCAGAGTCAACCTTTACTATCTCTATAATTCTGTCCTGGTTGTTCAGGAGCGTTGGCAGGGTTACCGTGATATCGCTTGCGCCAGTGGTTACCAAATATCTACGGTATCCATCGGTATCTAGTATTGTGTAGTCTGCCGAAACCTCCAACGTCCGTGTGTTTCCGCCAAAAGGAATCCCGTATTCATCATAATCTTCGTCGGTGTAAACTCGTATAGTGTTTGCGTCTTCGACTGTTCCCACAATCTTTCCGAACTGGGAGTCAAGTCCGAAAGATGCAGTTATCGCCCCGGCAGTCCCGACATATAAAGCAGTCCCATTTGCTCCTAAACCATGGCCCATAAGGGTTATTATGCCAGCGAATATAATAGTGTTGGCCTTCAGACAAACTCCCACCTTCCCCGAGACTGTTGTTTCGGTTGTTTTGTCTGCAGGCAACCAAGTGTCATCGGTTGAAGTTAGATAATAGGCAAGGCCAATGGTTCCGGCACCGCCGTCAATTGTCTGCCCAGACACCCCTAACGCCTCTGCTATCTCCCACGAAGGAGCGCCGTATTCATCATAATCTTCGTCGGTATACACCCTGATAGTGTTGGCATCCTCAACAGTTCCTACGATTTTCCCAAACTCATCGTCTATTCCGAAAGATGCAGTAATGGCGCCAGTGGTTCCGACATACAAAGCGGTTCCGTTTGCGCCAAGGCCATGGCCCATGAGGGTTATTATTCCGGCGAAAATGATGGTATTCGCTTCTAAACAAACTCCCACCTTTCCTGACACTGTTGCTTCTACCGCTTTGTCTGATGGTAGCCATGTATCATCTGTTGCGGTCAGATAGTATGCAAGGCCGACTGTTCCTGTTCCTCCGTCTATGGTCTGTCCAGAGACGCCAAGGGCCTCTAGAATCTGCCAAGTTGGAGTTCCGTATTCGTCATAATCCTCGTCGACGCCAACTCGTATGGTATTTGCATCTTCAATGGTGCCTATGATTTTTCCGAACTCTGAGTCCAACCCGAACGCCGTGGTTATGGCTCCAGTTGTTCCAACATATAGAGCAGTTCCGTTTGGCCCGAGTCCGTGCGCTGTGAGCGTTACTAGCCCTCTGAACATAATCGTGCCGGGAGCAGAGCAAACCCCCACCTTTCCTGATACTGTTGCTTCGGTTGCCTTATCAGATAATAGCCACGTATCTTCGGTTGCGGTTAAATAGTAAGCGAGCCCTACCGTGCCAGTACCACCGCCGATTGTTTGCCCCGAGGCGACATGGATGTTTGGGTTATCCGAAATAAACGTATCAATCTGGGCGTGTGTATTTACGCCTATGTCTTTAAGTTCTTTATGTTTCCAGTGTACCTCTACCCACGCGCCATCGTGCCAATATTTATAAGTCCCGTAAGCCTGAGAAAATTCTTTCCCTGCAAAAGAGCCGTATGGCCTGCCAGGATAACCAGCAGGTATGAGCCGTGTTATAATAGCCATTTATACAATTATAAAAGTGTCGGCAGCGGTAGGCGCTTCCGTGGTAGCGGTAAATGTTAGTAGCCCGGTTGCGCCAGAGTAATCGGTTATATCCGTTGCCTGATTTTGCAAAACCCCAGAAGTCCAAATTATAATCCTACCTATATAGTGATCATCTGTTGCTTCTGTTAAATCACTAGTCATTTGAGTAGTTGCCAATGTCCCAGCTTCCGCCGCGCCTGCCACAATAGTTCCAGAAGATAGTGCTAATTTGGCTGCTGCAACAGAGGTTAGGGCGTCCGTAACAACCTTTACAGCATCAACAACTGTGTCTATGGCTGTGAACCCTGTCGACCCTGATGCTAATGGGTATGTGTCTCCTGTTTGAACTGTTCCCAAATCTGCTACTTTTGCCGGAGCGTACAGTGTTTGAGATGTGGCCAATGTCGCGCCGTCGGACCCGGTGATTGTATCTAGATCTGTTTGAACCGTGGTGATTGTCCCTGGGATTGTGGTACTTGTGTCAACCTCAATAGCGTCAATGCTTGCTTGAGTAGCGTTCAATAGATTAACACCAGTTGCACCAGTAATTATATCTAGATCGTTCTGTGCTGTAGTTTGTGCTGCGCTAGTTGCACCACCAGTGACAGTAGTAACTGTATCGACTAATGTAACTCCTGCTATAGTATCACCTACTACAACATAGTCTGCACTTACAATACTCCTTGCCTCAAACTCAGCTATTGTTGGAATATCTGCAATCGCTGCCGTATGATCTGCCGTCTGAACCGTCCCTAAATCTCCTACCACTGTATACTCTGCACTCAATAAAGTCCTTAAGGCAAGTTCTGAGGTTGTAGGAATGTCAGCTATACCAGCGGTGTGGTCTGCTGTCTGCTTGGTGTTCCCAGTGTAGGTTGTTACTGTGTCAGCGAGAGTTACGTTGTCAACTGCTCCTGCTGTCGTGCTTATCGACGTCTCAGCCATTCTATCCTGCAAGACGGTTCCTGCAAAGTCAGCAGTGACTACCCCTGAAATATCATAATCCCAAATCTGTGCTGCTGTAGCTCCGCCTCCTGCTGCTCCTTCTGATATACCTTGAAGTGAATCGTCAGCCACAGTAAATGTAGAAGTGTCGCTGGTGCTACTCATTATATTAGAAAGAACAGTCCCGTCTATAACTTCGGTTGTCATATCTGCATTGTTGGCAACAGCAGTCTTGCACAAGTGGTCTAAGTTGTTAGCGACCAGTCCTGCTTGCACCTCGGTAGCAACTTCAGCCTGTGTAGCACAAACCCCTGCTGCATCAGGGACAGTTGTGTTAGCCCCATCTGTTCCCCTCATGTCTGTATTTGTTGTAACTGTGGTTATCGTTCCTGCCGTGATATTGGTTGGAGTTGCAAGATCGTCAATACCAGTTGCTCCACCAGCAGAAGTGACTAGCCCACCAGCGGCGTCGACTACTGCGTTAGGCAAAGAAGTTAATCCAAGCCGCACTGTGTCGTATGGGTCATAATCCACAAGTGGCACGTAAGCACCTATCACTATCATGCCTGTGGCTGTTCCTGTTAGGAGTACTCCGTTTTCTCCTGAACCAACAGCAAAGGCAGTGTCTTGAAAGTCTACTCTATAATAGCCATCACCAATATGGAGAATGCCGCCATCGGTATGGGCTGTGGTTAGTAGTGCTAAATTGTTAATGGTGGTAATTGCAACTGCGGCTTCGGATTCTCTACGATAATTAAGAGCCAACCCAGTTGTTGCTGCAACTACGCCAGTCTCAGGAGTTCCGAGAAGTGAGTCTATTATTCTGATAACAACTGACTGATCTACTGAGCCTTTCTTTATTGGGCGCATCCCATTCCTCCGTTAAATTGATTCATTGTTTGTATTATCATTGGTAATGGTGAAGTTCCACCTGTTGTTATAATCTCAAATGCACCGACACTTGGAGTAGATCCCCACGTTGTACCAGCTAAATCAGTTGGGCATAAAGTGGTGAACCAAGACTCTGTTACTGCTGTGCCTGATCCGTCCAATGCTCCACTTTCTACTACTGTATAATCATCGCTGGAAGGTTCAGTAAAATCTACTGCGTCTGTGAATGAAACCGTAAAATCTGCCTCACCATCTTCTGATCCTGTTGTGGTTGTTGTTACTGTGCCGCCAGAAGTATTTATATCATGCACGTTGTTTACTAATGCTACATTTTTAAGAGTTATAACCTCGCCAGTAGCCCTTGAAGCTATTGCGCCCCATAGACCTGATGCACCTTCGATGGTGGTATTAATAACACTTATATCTACATTAGAAGAACCGCCGTGGATAACTCCCTTATACGTATTTGCAGTATTAACTTCCTTGAATAAACAGCCGCCAATGTTAATAGTGTATGCCGAGCTTATTCCACTGGTGCCGACAGCATACCCAGAACCGTCACGAAAAACACTTTTGGCTATATTTAATATGCCTCCACCATCAAGCGTAACAAGCATGGCGTAGGTAGTATTTACGTCAAATTCAAGAGCCACAAAGTCCATGTAAAAAGCATTTGCGTTATTTAAGAACCATTGCCCTTGCACAAGCGCATCACTGCCAGTAGCGTCATTTACCCCATCTGGCTCATCGCCTGATTGTGAGGTTAATACAATCTTTGTTGTACTATTTTGCCCTGCTACCCAACCGCTCCAGTATTGAAGGCCTGTACCAGAATCAACGCCAGTTAAAGAACCCTTACACGTAGTACCGTTGGTAGGTGTTTCACCATCATGTGCTGATTCAAATGCAGCTATATTAGCTCTGTCTTGACCGGAACCTATGGTTTCGTCTACTGCTCCGTCTGCCCATGAACTTGTGGCCATTAGAGAACTACCTCAAGTTTATCTATCATTACTGAGACTGGCTGTGGATTGTTGATTGCCCTATTAAATGAGATAATTTTTTCACCCTCTGTTTTTTCAGTATTGGTGATTAGATCATTGCTGTCTGCGCTTACAAATGTACTGCGGTCAATTTTATACCTGCGTTTGTTTATAAGTTTAGGAGGTGTTCTTAATGTACCTTCACCCCAAACTCCTACTGTGTATTTGATATTATCACATAGGTCTTCATCCCTAAATTCGCACTTCTGGCATTGTGTAGCATTAGATTGATCGGCAACCCTTTTTCTAAAGTTATCCCCACATGGTATTTTCAAGTCCATCACAATTGGGAGAAAATCTTGGATGTCTAGTTTAGCCTGGGGAACATCAATAGGGTAAATATAAACGGCATCGCCAACCCCATCATCAGAAGGGGTTAAATTGTTTGGGATGACTCTAGTATAAACGTAAACTTTCATTTTCGGTATCTACCTCTGACATTAACCTTTTAGCCTTGGGCTTCATCTTCTGATTATTAGCAAACTCAACATTGTAGGTCAAAAGTTCTTCAAGAAGATGTTTTTTTGCATATTTTTTGAATGCTGTTTCGTAGAAGTGCCTCTTAACTTTAATTAACAACGTGTAATATTTGGGAAATCTTGCAGGAAAATCTCTACTGCCATCATAATGAAGAGTTTCCCATATAGGATCGTTAGGAAACTTATCAATAAAATTACTCATTATATCCCATGCCATGTCATCAATAGAACAGTTAATCATAGACCTAACGATATGCTCGGTCTTTCGATCACACCAGACTACCGATCCTTTTCCTGATAGCTCTACTGTGAGGTGAGCTAACATCGGGCATTGCAAGACAAATCCATTATCCAAAGACTTGTCCAAGTATTTTGTGACAGACCCATCCTTGTTGTGTTTGGACACGACAGATTTACACAAGTCGTCCACCATCTCCAAAGAATCAAAACCGATAGAACCTTCCTCAATGTAAGGAAGTTTATGCTTATCCGCCAGTGCTTTTGCTGTAGAGTGCGTACCGGCCCTGTGTAGCCCTGTGACAAATATTATTTTCACTTGCCGTCCTCTATTGGTAGCGGTTCATAAACAATTTCTTTAAGCTGATATCCCGTTGGTGCTGGTGGATATGGTGGGAAGTCTCCACTTGGTGGATTTCTTCTTACAATACCAGGAGCCAAAGAACTAACTACCTGAGAATATGGGCTAAGTAATCCCGTTTCAATATCTTCCCATGTCGCTGTGGCATACACTGTTGCACCAGGAGGGATGTTGCCTATATTAACGAAAGTGGCCCCAGCTTCGCCTATCTGCCCGTAAGGGCAATTCATACGATTCTCAGGCAATAAAACACCATTGGTATCAACGTTACAATCAACAACCCCTGCATACACCCATATCCTATGCCCTTCTGGAGCAGGGTCAAATTCAATCGTTGCTGTCAGTGGTTCCGCTGCTTGCGTTGTGCTGGCTAATAGTATTAGCATCACGAACATGTACGCTAATCTTTTCATATTTAAGAGCTCCTATTTACTTGTTAAGATATGTCTACCCACACATCTAATTGGATTGGGCCTGGCGGTGCCGTTATAGAAACTATTACTGGCCTGGTTGGTGAGCCGTGGGTGTGTCCATCTCCTGATGGTTTTGTTCCAACTCCTGCGGTTGCCACCAATCCGAATGTCGTTTCATCCGTTACAGTTGATGAAAGGTCTGGCCCAGGAATAGTAACAACTGTTTTATTCGTGGTGTCTGATGCTGTAACTCCAGCACCGACAAAATTTATTGTTGCCTTATCTGGTAAGGTTGTGCCTTCATCCTGGATTGTATGGCCGCTTTCACTCCCAAAATAAACCCGAAGATAATCCCGCAAGACGAGAAATGTCATGTGTGCCGCTTGCTTGTCGTCCACCATGATGAACGGTATTCCATCGTGGTCTTGGATCTCCGCAGCCTGGGCAGCCCACGTCCGCATTATCGCTGTTCCGGCGCATGAACTCATTATCTTGTCGCCTTGTATGCTTTCTTAAAGATAGCGTTTTTCCTTTTATTTATCTCGTCACGCTTATCTGCCTTCTGCTCACTACTCATAGTCTTGTCTGCAAACATCGCATTCATTTCTGAGTTAAGCCCTGATATGACGGCCGCTGATTTATTCAACTGGCCTTTGTATCTGAGGAGTTTTTGCTTGTCTTTCTGTAACTCAATTGCCTCTTTATATTTACCAAGTTTTTTATACTTGTTCAACAGTGCGCTAGTTTCTCCGACCTCTGTTTTGAGGTCATAGAATAATTTTGTATAAGCTGTGCCTCCGGGTTCCTTGTCTCCTCTGTAGAATCTGCCGACCACTGGCCACTGTTTAGCTGGCGGTGTCGGCTTCTCTGGATCGTCCGAGAAGAGGTCAAACATAAAATCTGTACCAAGGAGCGCCATATACCCGAAGTTACTGAAATACCCAAGAATAAGGTGTTCCATTTTCTGTGGCGACATCCCTGTTTTCTTTCCAATAGCCTTGAGAGTAGAAGAAGTCCATGGCCTGGCCCGTTCTCCGGGGGGTAGCCTTTTTGTTCCTGGCCCTTCGATTTCTCTCCCTGTGAAGAAACTATAATTAGCTGCCGCCTCCGCTGCTGGCCGAAGTATCTGTGGAACTGGGTTTGCCGCAAATGTTTCCGATATCGTATGGCCGATAAAGCCAGAAAGGTACTCCATGTCCTTGCCGCCAAACGCCGTATCAAATGCCGCTTCTGGTGCTGAACTGAATATTGCCCCAACCTCGAAAGGTTTTGGAACCCTGAAATGATGCTCACCTATCCAGAAATGGTAATATGTCCGCTTGTCCCAATCCTCAAGCTCGTCCCAATCGTCCGGGTGTAGCGCCATGTTAAGACCTTGAAGTCCTAGTGATGCCATTCCAAGCATTACGCCACGCCAGAAGAAACCCTTCTTGTCTGCTGAGGCCCCACGTTGCAGTTTGTACAACCCTTGGACCCTTGCATTAAAGAAAGGGAGCATCTGCATAATAGCACGGACTGAGTTTGATTCTCCAGTTAGCCCGAAATCAAGGAGGTCTTTCGATCTGAAAGATGCTTCGGCGTGTGACACTTTATCCTTGCCCTTGGTCAGCTTGCTGTATAATTGCACTCTTGCCGCCATTTCTGACGCTTCACCGATGCGATCCCAGAAGTTGAGAGCCTTGGCCGCAGTGTCTAGTATCCTGCTTTCCGCCCCTTTTCCTTCTTTCGCAACTATTTTTGTGATGAATTTGGCCTGAGATTCTGGGTCAGTGCCGGAGATGTACCCTTTTGCAAAACCACCTCCTGAACTGGTGAGCTTTATGTAGTCCGTATCTTGCCGCCATGCCTTCATGAATCCTTTAAACGAGTCGATTACAGAATAATCTTTCTCGATGATGGCGGTTGACATTGCATCCCGCATGAAGTTCGCCACCCGAAAAGCTCCCGAGAAAGTCACGGCGTGGGTCAGCATACGTTTAGAGCCACGAATTGCTTTGAAGAGGAAGTTATTAAACTGTTCGGTTTGGATCTCAGCGAGAGCATTGAATAGGCCTGGGTCATTGATCACATAAGTTCTGACTTTTCCGTTATCTCGAACAGACAACATCTGGTCTTTCCGCTGATCGCTGGACAGGTCTGCCTTCTTCTTGCCTATTGGGGTGACAACATCACCGATAAGCTGTGCGACTTCAATTGCCTTAGTTCTTGCGATATTTCTTTGCGACTCGGTAATCAAGTGTGACCAGTTGGTTAAGACGTTCTGCATTAAATTACCGATCTGTGCTTTACCGCCTTTCAACTGCTTGATCTTGGCGTCTATGTTCTTCCGGCCCATTCGTGGCGATTTTAGAAACTCATCGCTTCCAGACTGTATCATTCTGTAGAACGGGATATAATTATCAGACTCCCATGTTTTCCTTGCCTCTGGGTCAATTATCCCCGCCTCGGTAGCAATATCTAGAATATTTTTATTGAACCCTTGGAATATTGGCCTGAATGCTTTGAATTTAGCCTTTAAATCTTTCTTCCGCTGGTCGTTAAGTCCTTTGTATATATGTTCGTCTATTGCTTTCCGTTCGTCTTTTAGCAGCCAATTCTCTCGCCCTTCTGCCTCTAGGTCTTTTGCTCGTTCTCCGGCCTGCCACATGAAGAAGTTGTTTGCATCTTTCCCTAAGTGCTTTTGCATCATTGGGACAAGGCCTTCGTTCCTCTGGTCATCTTTGAGAGGGTGCAAGGCTTTTCCTTCTAGGCGTAATTTCCCGTGGGTAAGGAACGCGGCAATGATATTCTCGGTGTTTCCAAGGAGCCGATGGAGCGTGTATGCTTCTTTGCCAGCAATCTTTTCAATGGAGGCGTAGCGGTCGAATAGAGACTGTTTCCGGCCCTTCCATGCGTTACTCACATTGTCGATTGTCTTGCGGAGAGACCCGGCAAGCGTGTTGCTCTCCATGTCGAACATGTCTTTTACGTCTGTTTTTGTCTGAGTTGCTGGTTTAAGGGTTCCGGTTTCTTCTAGTTCCTTGACGATATAGTTTGAGATTGATTCTTTTTTGGAATACGCTGGCGCTAGTGGTAAATTACTAATTCCTTGGGTAACGTTTTCGATACCCTTAACTCTCTCCTGCGCCTGCACAATCATGTCCAGAATATCGGTATCGCTAATCTTGCCTAACCGATTTCCAGTCAGCGCACGAATACCTTTCTTGAACGCCGCGACAATCTTTCTCATCAAACTATGGTCAACGCTATTCTCGGCCATGTGTGCGATGATCTCTTTTGACTCTTGCAGGGCTGAGAGTTCGCCGGTTTTGTAGAGTTTACTTACTGCTTTGGATGCTTCGGTAATCTGTCGGTTCTTGACCTTCTTTAGCCGCTTAACGTCGTCCGATATTTCACTCATTGTCATTCCACCGGCTTCGACTACTCCCTCAAACCCGTGGTGGCCGACAATTTCATGCGTGATGATACGGGCTATACTATCGCCTTTAGATATGTTGTTTGCTATTAGGTATACTGAGCCGGTCTTTGGGTCGTAAAGACCTTGGACGGTAGAAACTCCCCCCCGCTTGATGATATCGTTGCGGAGGTTTTTGGGGAGTTTGTTTATGTTATCGACTATGGTTGGTTTCTTTGTCCAGTTTTTTGTGGTCTTGTTTAATTCGACTTGGACTTCTTGGTGGGATAGTCCTTTTTTGATGTTGCCTTTGGACTTTTTGAACGCTGGCGAATCAGCTTCATCACCTGTCAAATACTCAGGCTTGCCACCATCGTTGAGCTTCTTAAGTATATCATGGACAAGAACACCATGAGTTAGTCCTTTCTCGCCTATTGTGTATTTAAGATCTACCTGCTTGGCTATTTTTAATAGGCCTGCTCTGTTTTCAGTTTCCAGCCCATGCCACTCAGCATCCTTCTTGTCGTATTCTCCTATGCGATCTCCTTGGGGTGTATCTTGCTCTGGCTTTGGCTTAATCCCTAACTTCTCAGCGAAACTCTGCGTCTTTTTAGTCTTTTCCGCCTGGCTCTCTTTCTCACTTGAGCCCTGTGTTTCCTTTAAGGCATCGGCAGCTTTACCCGTGGTGTCGCTGGCTTCCCTGCTTGTTTCTGTTTTCTGGTCTGTCTTCTTGGTCATTTCATTCTTCGCTGCGGTCTTATCGTCCCGGAATTCTTGTTTCACCGCTGGTGGAAGTTCAGGAGCTTTATTGTATTCTTCCTCAAACTCAGCAATATCGGCCTGCCGTGTTTCATATGCCTTGACGAACGCCCGCTCATCTTTTTTCAGCTTCCTATTGGATATTTCCTTAAGGCGGTTGTATTTGGCCTCTTGCAATGATATTACCTTTTTATTCCTGGCGGCAACCTTCTTCGCCTGCGCCTTTTTTGAAGCAAACTCAGCCTTTACTTTAGCCTCTTGCGCCCTCCACTCCGGACCAAGCTGCTCCTCGTCAATATCCACCTTCTTTGCGGACTCCTTGGCTTTAAACTTTTCTTCAAATACTGTGGGGATCTCAATGGTTTTATCGTACTCTTCCTCAAATTTGGCGATATCGGCCTGCCGTTTCTCATACGTCTTGATGAAAGCACGATCATTCTTCTTTAGATTCTTCTTAGGGATCTCTTTCAGGCTATTATATTTAGCCTCTTGCACGGAGACGATCTTTTTGTTTTTGTCTGCAGCCTTCTGGGCCTTAACTTTCTTGGCCTCAAATTCTGCCTTTACTTTAGCCTCTTGCGCTCTAAACTCTGGTCCTAACTGTTCCTTGTCGGTAAATTCAGCCTTTGTGCCCGCAAGGAACTCGTCTGTCCGCTTGTCTTCGGCTCGGACCTGTTCATCTTCAACGGCGACTTTCTCTCTGGCGTCACGGTATGGTTTTGATTTGTCGAAACGCTCTTGGATTATTTGCTCTGATTTGGTGGGGCCTGGTTCCGGTGCTACTTCTTGGGTTTGCTCGACAACTTGTGCTTGTTCGCCTTCTTGGCCAACTGTTGGAGCTGGTTTTGGTTCAGCGGTGTATTCTTGGATTCGCTCATCGGCTTGTTTCTTGATCTCCTGTAAGGTTTCTTGGTCGATTCCTGGGACTTCTTCGCCATCCTTAATGGAATCTCTGACTTTTTCTAGGGTGTCGATTATTTCTTCTTTGGTCTGGTCTTCACCTACCATGTTATCGAGTCGTGCCTTTACTTCATCTTTAACATTTTGTGGTTTTGGTGTTGGCGCCTGGGTGGCCTGCTCCTGTTCAGAAGGTTTCTGAGGGGATACTTTACTCTTAATGGAACTCAGAACAGATGCACCGCCAGACATGCCGCCTTGCATAAGTGCGACTGCTGGGGCTACCTCTTGCGCTGAGGTGATGATATCTTTAGGGTTGAAATATTCCCTTGGCTTCTCATCACGCAGTCCCATTTTCACTTCTTCTGGCTGTTGCACCTGGGTTGTGGTTGTTTCTCCGATCATCTCAGTTGCGAATGACTTGAGTGATTCCACAACCTTACTGCCTACCCCGCCTTTCCCTTTCATTATCTTGCCAAGGAAACCAAGTTCGAGTGCAGTTGTCATTGCCTCTGGTAAAACTTCGCCTGCTGCATGAATAGCGATACTTGCTTGCATATCGTTAAGCAATGCCCCTACCTCTTCTACCGTTGCGGCTCTGCCAAGTTCTTTTTGTGTCTCTTTGTCCAGCTTGTCGAGAAGTTGTCTCCTGATGCTGTTTAGGGCTATTGGCGTGAGTACGGCGGAACTACCGGCTATTGCCCCTGCCGCCGCTTGTGGCCCTGCCCCTCCGGTTAATGCTCTGCCAGCTAAACCGCCGACCATTCCAGCACCAGAATATGCGGCACTCTGTGTTGCTTGGTGGACATCGTTTAGCGATATACCATTTGGGAATAGACCAGGAACAGGAGGGAATATTAACTTTCCACTCGCTTCGTCACTTGGACCGATCTCCTCAAAATATGCGTCTGACCTATTTATAAGGGTATCTTTCCAATCTACCTTCTCTCTGGGGTTTGATTCTTCTAATGATCGTGCTAAGATTTCAGGGAGGCCGTAAACCGCTGCGCCGTAAATTCCTTTGGCCGCTTGAGTAGCACCGCCTACAAGATCAAACTCTTTTGGATCTCTTGGTGCTATTTGATTCTGCGGGATAATGGCCGGATCAACTTGTTGCGGATCCAGAACATTCCCAGACAAAGAGGGAACTTGTGGGGTGGCCATCGGCATCGTCTCATCTGCAAGTGCTTCACCGAATGTGCCCGGGGCTGGTGTTTGTTCTATTGGGAGTTGTTCAATAGGCGGTTGTTCTATCTCGGTTACGGCGTCAGTGGGGGTGGTTTCATCCCATAGACTATCGAAACTTAGAGGCTCAAGGGCTTCATCCTCGCCCCACATTTCATCAAACGTAGCCATTATATTTTATAACCTTGATCTCGGAGGATTTGACGTGCTTTCTCCTTGTCACCACCAGACTGCATTTTTGCTGAGTTGAATGCTTCTTTAGTGAGAGGCTTCGCTCCAATTGCTTGATCAACAATACCAGACTTCGGCCCATATGTCACTTCTTCGCTAGGGTCAGTCCCTCCGAATTCCATACCTAAAAACTTTCGTCCCGCCTCACCTGGAACGGTCTTAATGATTTTTGTCCATTCGGCATCTCCTACGATACGCTTGAGACTGTTAAGGTAGTCAAGATCTTCTTCTGACATTTCTTCCGACATCAACGCTTTTTGGTCTTTAAAGAACTTGGAGATCTTCCCCATTGCGTTCGATTTTTGTGTGGGGGTGATTGCTTTCTCTGCTCCTCCGGCTTTAGGGTAGGGAACACCAGAGTCCGTGAACTCCCCGGCTACTGCGTCAAACTCATCGTAGTTACCAGTTTTGGCATTTCTACGGGTTGTTGGCGCTTTCTTTGGCTTGTCTCCCTGTAGCTCCATGCGCCCTTTCTGTTTTTGGTCTTCAAGTGTGGTGGCCGCTAAGGATTTGACACCTTCCTGCCGCTTATTCTCTTTTACGGTTGCGGCCACCTTTGTTTTGTCGCGCTCAACGTCACGTTTATATTTGAGGTCGGATATGCTTGATTTCCGCAATTCCTCTGCTTTGGCTCGGAGTGTTTTCCTTTTGTCTTCGGCTATTAAATTAAGGCCTTCAGAGAGAGTACCTGCGCCAGACTCTACGGCTCCGGCGATCATTCCATCAATGATTCCCATTACACCCCTCCTTTATTTTTATATTCTTCAGCGGTCTGCCCTATTTGCTTCCACTCGCTATCAAGCACTTTAAGTTGCGCAGGGGTCATTTGTTGCATGCCCTTTTTTGTTTCTTCTTGAAGTTTGCCTTGATCAATTCGTCCTGCGGCAATTTCTTCGTTTAGATAATCTTGAGTACTGACCGATAATGCAAGTTGCTTCTCTTTAGGCGTGAGCTTAAAGACACCAGCGGCCTCGCCAATCTCTGTGACTTGGTCGAGTAATTCACTTCCTGCTTGCATCTTCACCATGTCCTGAACTTCTGTCCCCTGTTTTCTTGACGCAGAGTCTACCCGTTGAATAAGGCTCTTTGTCGCATCGCCTACGGCTTTTACTTTGTCGGCCCCTCGGAGCATCTGGATAATAGAGTTCTGGTTCTGCGGAGAGTGAAGCAATTCCATACCTTTCGCCACAAAACGATCCTTGTCCGCTTCGAGGTCTTTATCTGAGGCCGTTATGGATTGCGCCTGCTG
>RCNA010000024.1_pt1 | contig 18680 bp, 10 predicted proteins | sample 2041331 | NCBI WGS metagenome assembly RCNA01 (sample SAMN09708233, study PRJNA481090) | Marine sediment metagenome, whole genome shotgun sequencing project. | reverse complement strand
GCAGGAATAGGACCATCTGAGATGGAGAAAAACGGCCCCTTTTTGCACCAAAAGCACAATATGTGGTGGTTCCGGTCTCAACAGAGTCCACATCCGGTGGCTGAGTAGTTACGATGTTTATAAGAAAGATGCCTTGATACAAAAAAAATTGAGCTGATATTATGGCTGACCCGTTCAGGAAAAAATTGGTTCCGATCAATAAGTTGCAAAACATTCGCGAGGTGGAGCTGCCCATCGGCCTGACCTTTATTCAACTGCTGGTAACCGGGCCACCCGGTGTGGGCAAGACATACTATATTAATAAAATTCATGGTTGGCCCAATGAAGGGTATATTGATTTAACCAAAAAGGGATGGTGGAAGGACAAGGCCCTTATTTACCGTCCTCGCGAGGTGCATCTCGGCCTGCCCTTTGAAGGTTTTCCCAACGCCTTGGCCGTGTTTGAACAGGAATGGACAGATGCGAAGCAACCGTTGCACCTGCAACTGGAACGTATCCGTCTCCCTCCAGAGGGGCATGGCTTTTTACAGAGCAACTGGCGGCAACGTTATATTTTTGAATTCCTTCTACCTAAGCCAGATCTGATTTTCAAACAGCGGCAAGAGCGCAAGTCAGAAGGCTGTTTTCCGGTAGATGAAATTTTGACCCTTGATATGGTCAAACGACAAGTAGCTGTGTATCAAGAGGTTGTGCTTTATCTGCATCGGATCAATATGCAGGTTTATGTTCGGGAATCTTTGGATGAGCCGCCCATGTGTATTGTTGAGGAGGGAGATGCCGGAATTCCGGCCTGGGCGACCGCCACCTCCGGCCCCAGACCGAGCCTAACCACCCTTGACGGCTGGAAATGGTTGGTTCTCCGTCGTGATCCGAGTCATTGGCTCACTCTTGACGACCAATGGCAACAGGTGACGAAAGAGAGCCGGGTCTCCTTTGACGGCAACCCCTTTGAACTCAAACTCGGTGATCGGGTGTTGCGTTTCTACCCTGAACTGCCTCTGGGGGTACGGAGAAAATATCTGCGCAGAAACTGGGTGATTACTGACCCGCGCACCTTTGGTTCCAAAATCTGCGGGTTCGCCCGAATTTGTCCTGGCGACACCGTGATGATCGGTCGTGCCAGTGAGGAATATCAGAACATTTTCAATTTTGATCAAGAGGTTGCTGACCGGCATATCACTATCAGCAATATAAACGGGGATATCATCCTGACTCCGCTGACCGAGAAGAAAAACGTGGAGATCATCCGGGTGGCTGACGAGGGACGTGAGTACCGGGTCGAGAAGCGTCGTTATCAAGCATTGAACATGATTCACACCATCTATGGCGGCCCTGTCAGCCTGATGCCGCCGGAGCAGGCGCTCACCCTGCTCAAAGATGTCAATAACATTCTTACCCAAGAAGCGTATCGACCAAAGGACAATAACGACATTCCCGGCGGCCTGATAGAACTTCCCGGAACCATGACTCCGATCATTGTCGGCGACTTGCACGCCCAGGTGGACAACCTGCTCAAAATTATAAGTGAGAATAGATTTTTAGATGGGTTGGAAAGTGAAACCGCCTGCCTGATTCTTCTCGGTGACGCTGTGCATTCCGAGGTTGACGGTGAAATGGAAGACATGGACAGCTCCATCCTGATCATGGATTTGATTCTGAGGCTGAAACAATACTTTCCCGGAAACGTTTTTTATGTACGTGGAAACCATGACACTTTCTCAAGCAGTCTCAGCAAGCACACGGTGTCACAAGGTGTGTTGATGCGCCGTCGATTGTGCCAACTGCGCGGTCTGAAATATATTGAGGAGATGGAGCGATTTTACCAGTTATTACCCTATGTGGTTCTCTCTGATTCCTTTATCACTTGTCATGCCGGGCCGAGCAGAAGAAAAGTTTCCCGAAATAAATTGATCAACCTGCATGAGCATCCCAAAATCCAAAACGACCTGATCAACAGCCGATTGAAGAGACCCCATTATCTGGCCGGATATACCAAGAGTGATGTTAAGCATTTTCTAAAAAATCTAGGAATGCCAAAACATACTCCCTTTATTGTCGGTCATACGCCTATAGATCCTTCCGGGAGCGTCTGGCGGAATGTTTCTGATATCAAAGGGCATCATATAATTTACAGCGCGAAACTCACCGGACCGAGCCTCTTTGTGGGAATCAACAATAAGATGATTTCGCTCACCTATCCGGCGGAGCCGTTGGTCAAGCTTATCGGCAAGCTTTCTGAAGGGAGTGAGCACTGGTAACTACGCATTGAACATTTACGCATCAATATCAAAAATAAACAGTTGCCTTAAGGAGAACACCGCATGACAATGAGATCGACCAGCCCCTTGGCCGGGCTCCTTCACAAATCGCCGTTCAAACCGATTCAGGAGCATATGCGCACAGTATTTAGCTGTGTGTCCTTGCTGCAACCCCTGTTTGAGGCTCTCTATGCCAAGGATCAGGAGCGGGTCAGACAACTGGCCGAGCAAATCGGCGATTTGGAAACCGAAGCGGACAAGCAGAAAAGTGTTTTTCGTCTGAATATGCCAAAGACGCTTTTTATGCCCGTGGATCGAAGGGATCTGCTCAACCTGTTGCATGATCAGGACACACTGGCTGACGATACGGAGGAAATAAGTCAGATTTTGATCAGTCGCAAAATGGAAGTTCCCGATACGATTAAAGAACTGCTCAGCATTTTATTAACAAACACCTTGGATATCTGCTCTGAAGCTAAGCTAATCATTGAAGAACTGGATGAACTAGTTCAGGTAGGATTCGGCGGCAGGGAGCATGATAAGGTTATTCGGATGATCGCTGAAATAAGGAAAAGTGAGCATAGTATTGACCACACCCTACTCCAAATTAAACGCAGCCTGTTCAGCGTGGAAGAAACGTTGTCTCCTATTTCTGTCATGTTTTGGTATCAGATTATTGATCTGCTCGGTGACATGTCGGATCAGGCTGAAAATATGTCGGATCGTTTACTGTTGTTCCTGTCAAAGTAAACAGGTATATCGCAATAAATCGCAACAATCAGGAAATAAAACATAAAGCGGCATACAAGGAGCAATACAATGGAAATTATAGAGGCGTATGGAGTCATCCTGATCAGCCTAGCGGTGATCTTCGGGCTGTACATGACTTGGGGAGTCGGGGCCAATGATCTGGCAAACGCCATGGGAACCTCGGTAGGAGCGGGAGCCGTCACGGTGAAACAGGCGATCGGCATCGCCATTGTTTTTGAGTTTGCCGGTGCTGTTCTCGCTGGCGGGCATGTCACTAATACCATCCGCAAGGGGATCATTGATCCAAGCAGTATTGTGGATAAACCGGAAATTTTGGTCTACGGCATGTTGGCTGCCCTGCTGGCCGCCGCAGTCTGGCTGATGATCGCCTCGATCAAGGGCTGGCCAGTGTCCACAACCCACTCCATCGTGGGCGCTTTGGTGGGCTTCGCCATTGTCGGTATCGGGCCGGATGCAGTTCATTGGGGAAAAATTGGTAAAATTATAGCCAGTTGGGTGGTGTCGCCAGCAGTGGGTGGCACGATCTCCTTTCTGCTGGTTATGAGCACTCGGAAACTCATTTTTGATACGGAAAATCCATTAAAAAATGCCAAGAAATATGCGCCATTTTACATCTTTTTAGTTGGTTTTATTATCTCGCTGGTTACCCTGTTCAAGGGTGTTAAACACCTGAATATTAATCTCAACGGCGGTCAGAGTTTTGGGTTGGCCATCGCTATCGGCATACTCACAGCCCTGTTGGGCTGGACGCTGATCAGAAAGGTGGAGGAAGATCCAGAGGCGGATCGGGAGTTCCATTTCGCCAGTGTGGAAAAGGTCTTCACCCCGATGATGCTGTTCACCGCCTGTTCCATGGCCTTCGCCCACGGTTCCAATGACGTGGCCAATGGTATCGGCCCACTGGCGGCGGTGGTCAGTATTGTCTCATCCGGCGGAGAGGTCATGCAAAAATCGGAAATGCCTATCTGGATCTTGTTGCTCGGCGGAGCTGGTATCGTAACAGGACTTGTCACCTTGGGTTACCGGGTCATGCTCACAGTGGGCACCAAAATTACCGAGCTGACTCCTTCTAGGGGATTCTGCGCCGAGCTCGCCGCCGCTTCAACGGTAGTGCTCGCCTCCCGTACCGGTTTGCCCGTCTCAACAACTCATATTCTGGTGGGATCTGTCCTTGGGGTTGGGCTCGCACGGGGAATTGGTGCCTTGGATCTGCGGGTAGTGCTCAATATCATTATCTCTTGGCTGGTCACCCTGCCCGCCGGAGCTGTTATGGCTATGGTCTTTTTCTTTTTGCTTAAGGGGATTTTTGGTTAAGCACAATTTTTTGCTCTCCTGACAACCGACCTGTCGGTGGCCCGAAAGGGTCGCCGACAGGTCTATCTCCATTTCCACCTCGTGTACAAAAGTACAGCCAACATTTATTTTGCATAAGGTTTCTCGAACATCTCCTGTATCGACAAGCCATTTTTAACGGCCTCTTTTTTCCACACCCTTTTTCCTATTTCTGTATACATCCAACGCCATAAATTAAATGAAATTAGCGGAATAGGTACTTTTGCTATAAGCTGCGCAGCTTTTCGAGGTACCGGACAACCTGCCGCAAGATGTGCGGCGGTAATATTCAGTGCCCGATTTACATAATAAAGAGGAGGGCGTTTAAAACCGTTAGATCCCTTTAAACTTGTAGCGGGATGACCACTAAGAAGCCCTTCTCCAGCTCCCATAGCAAGTCCTCCGGCCCACGTCAGGCCACATTCTATTGCGAAATTTTGACAGATGGTGAGTGCCACCGCATTTTGATATGATTCCGGGAAACCATTATTGACAAGAGCGAGAAAATTTTTTGGCTGTTCGGTATTAACGGTCTCTCTATGGAGAGCTATTACTTCAAAAGCCTTTGTTGCGAGAAAAGGTAATGCGTCATAGTATAGGGGGGCGGAAAAAATTATGGTGTCCGCCCTGTCCACTGCTGAACACAGATCGCTCTTTCCCTTTTTATTCAGCAGAGTTCTGGTAAGAGTCAACGATTCGATTTTCCAACCATATTTTCTAAGTCTTTTTAGTAAATAACCTCCCAACGCACCAGATGTGCTTGAAATCTTTATTTTTGGACTACCTACAATGAGCAATGCTCGGCGATTTCCTATAGAAATATTTGGTACAGATATTGCCACGTCCATTAATGACGTGAGTTTTTTATATCCGGGTAACGCATCTGTTCTGGAAAGCAAATTCTGAAATTGAAATCTGAGCATTTCAGAGGATGCCAGACTGCTGATCACTTCAGCGGCGTAGCTCACATGCGCATTTTTGGCATTTCTTCCGACAAGTGTCTTAAAGCAGGAAGATATTTTTTTGTACGGATGTGGGTGGACTCCAATACCTATAACATGGGGAAAGGTTGCATAGCGAAGCGGGTGACAAGTTTCATTGTGAACTTGTTTGAAAAAAGGAAGAACTAATGGCAAAAAGCGATCTGTGATTTTTTTTAATTCTGATGAATAACCTCCAAAAACTACAGGAGTAAAAAAAATGACCGTATCGCTGTTTATGATTGCCCGAAGAATATCATTTCCCGCATCTGAATGGATGCATTTGCCTGGTGTCTTTATCCAGCAATTAAAACACCCGATACAGTGATTCAGACTGATATCCCGCAAGCTGAAAGTTTGCACTTCGGTCCCTACATCTTCATGTAGTACATCAATCAGAAGAGCCAGTATTGAATAGAGATACTTGTCCTCCGCTCGTGTTCCGTCTAAAATAATTACTTTTTTAGGAACGGCTCGGCATGTATAGCTCATAATTTCACATTCAGACAAAAAATGCGCAACCAACATTTATTCAGCATAAGGTTTCTCAAACATTGCCTGTATCGGCAGACCATTTTTAATGGCCTCTTGTTCCAAAAATATTTTTGATGCTTTTATAAAACACCACTGCCAGCCATCAGCAGAAATGAGAGGCACAGGTTGTTTCGCAATGAGCCGCACGGCTTTTTCGGGGATTGGCCAGCCCTTCACGAGGGCTGTAGCTGTAATATTCAGGGCCCGTGTCACATGAAAAAGTGGAGGCCGTTTAAGTCGCCCTCTGAATCCCTTGAATCCTGTCAGCGTCTGGCCGCTAATAAGAGCCTCACCGGCACCTATGGCAAGCCCGCCTAACCATATCATATTGCATTCCAATGTAAAAATTCGACAAATGGCGAGAGCCACTGCATTTTGGTATGATTCAGGGAGACCGTTGTTAAGAATCGCAAGAATTTTTTTTGGCTGTCCGCCTTTTGCGCTTTTTCCTTGAGAGGCAATCACTTCAAATGCTTTTGTTACTAAAAAAGGCAAGGTATCAAAGTAAAGAGGAAAAGCTATCAGGATCGTGTCAGCTCTCTCTATTGCTGACAAAAAATTGCGTTGTTCGTCTTTATCGAAGAGGCTTTGCTGGAGGGTCAGTAATTCAATTTTCCATCCATTTTTTTCAAGTTTTTCTAATAGATAACTACCTAAAATAGCAGATGTACTGGGCTGTTTAACTTTAGGACTGCCCACAATGAGTAGTGCGCTTCTATTTTTTGTTGATACCTTCGGTACGAAATTTGTTGTGTTAAACATCAACGAGCTGACTTCTTCGTACCAAGGAAGTTTTTCGGTTCTCGATAACAGGGTCTGAAATTGATTACGGAGCATTTGCGGTGAAGCCTTATGACTTATTACTTCAGCGGCATAACGGGGCGGTGAAAGATTTAATGCGTTTCTTCCAACAAGCGTCTTGAAACACTTATATATTTCTTTATAAGGATCGGGATGGACACCTATACCTATAAGAGCGGGAAAGGTTGAATAACGTTGCGGATGATGTGTCTCCGTGTAGGTTTTTTGGAAAAAAGGAAGCACCATAGGCAGAAAACGATCTATGATTTTTTTCAGTTCTGACGAGTATCCGCCAAAAACTACAGGAGTGAATAATATAACTATATCGCTGTTCAAAATTGCCTGAAGAATTTCAGCTCCAGCATCAGCCGTATGGACGCACTCTCCGGGTGTCTTGAGCCAGCAGTTAAAACAGCCTATACAGTGATTCAGGCTAATGTCTCTCAAGCTGAAAGTTTGCACTTCGGTTCCTTCATCTTCATGTAGCACATCAATCAGAAGAGCCAGTATTGAATAGAGATGCTTGTCCTCCGCTCGTGTTCCGTCTAAAATAACTACTTTTTTTTCAGGCATTTCTTTCTCTTGTATACGCCGATATTTTAGCTAGCCACCATCCTTCCGCAAAACTTATCTGTTTAACTTCATAGTGGTTATTCCCATACGACAACACAGTTGCGTCCAAGCTCTTTGACCCGATATAACGCCTTGTCCGCATTTTCCACCAATTGAGTCCTGTCGTCCCCTGTCAGTTCCGCTACTCCCACGCTGACGGCGATATTCAGCTCAACTTCTTGACCGTTATCGATTTTCTGCATGACTTTATGCTCATATACAGCCCTGTTAAGTTCTTCTGCAACTTTTCCGGCCTCTTGTTTTCCGGTATCAGGAAGTATCACTGCGAATTCATCTCCTCCATAACGGGTTGCCACATCATTATTACGTACTTTGTTTCTGATTTTTTCTGCTACGCTTTTCAAGACTATATCACCAACTTGATGCCCATAAGTATCATTAAATATTTTGAAATTATCAACATCTATGAGCATCAGGCTTAATTTTTTATTACCTTGGCGAGCTTCCTCGACGCTGTGTAACAAAAAGTTGTCAAAATATGCACGATTATATATGCCTGTCAAAGCGTCCATAACTGATTTTTTAAATAAACGAGCATTTTCTATAGAAACGCCAGCCTGACTGGAAATAAGTTCCAACACCCACAAGTCTTCTCTGTTGAAAAGGCCACTTATCATTCTGTTATCAAGGTAAATTACCCCTAACAATATGTTTCTGTGCTGTATCGGTACACAAAGCACAGAGCGTAAGCCGTAGTTTATAACACTTGATTGCTCTTTGAAGGCATTGTCTATTACCGCATCTTCTATGATCAGTGGTTCCTTTTCTTTTTCCACTTTTTTAATAATACTGCGGCTGGTAAAAAAAGTATTGTTCTCTGTTTCTATGCATTCCACATTTCTTGATACTCTCACCTCCAGCTCTTGGGGACGATTTCTGTCTTCCGGGTAGAGAAATAATATTCCCTTTTCTGCGCCAAGAAGCTCTATCGCCTTGTCCATTATTTTTTCAAGCAGTTCATCTAAGTCCAGAATGGAACTGAGATAGCGACTGGTTTCAAGAGCGGTCATAATTTTTCTTTCCGAACTGAATCTCTGTTGTGGTGTTGTTTCCTGTTCGTGAAAGATTTCCTGCTCTGAAGGCAAAGTTTCCTGGATACCTAAGAGTGACAATGTGTTTTTGTAGTCCGCTGTTGCACCTATATTTTTAAATAAGTTTTGCGCTTCTAAAAGATATTTTTTAGCTTTTTTTATATGATAAGCATCGTTGTCCTGAATCAAAAAAGAACCCATTTCCATGAGGATATATCCAAGTCGATACGTGTCCTCTGTTTGGTGCCGTAAAAATGCTATACCGGCAAGCCAGCTGCGAATAGCTTCTTTTTTTCTGCCAGTATGCCAGTTATAAGTACCATTCACCTGATAGGCCCAGCCTAAAAAAAATTTGAATTTTTTGCTCCACTTCAAGGATTTTTTACAAAACCAACGTGCTCTTTTGAGATATTTTTGTTTTTTATCCTGAGATAAATTTGATATATTGCGAATGCTGTCAAGATAAATTTGAGCACCTAAAGGAAATAGATCTAATATCCATGCTCCGTTACTGTAGTGCGAAGGAAAAAGAATTAATACATTTTCTATAGTTTTTATGGCATCAAAAAAATTTTTCCTTCTCAAATGAGCAAGAGATAAAATTGACAGTGATAATAATATATTTGGCATATCTCCTGTTTCTTTTAGTAATCTGACGCTCTCATTTATTTTTTTAATTGTTTGGTCAGTCACTTCTCCGATGAGGGAGAGACTTTTCCCTTTCCCCATCAGCGCCCATCCTAAATTTTGCAAAATTTTAGATTCAGTTGCCAAGGCAATAAATTCTTCACTCACCGCAAGAGCTTCATTTAGTCTTCCTGTAAGTAGACAATTTTGAACTTTAAATGCATAGGCCACTCCCAAGTCTAAATATTCACCCAATCCTTTAAGCAGTGTTATGCCTTTTTTGGAATACTCCAAACCTTCATTGGGCCTATTGAGAATAAGTAGGGCAAGGCTGAAACCTGCATACGCAGTTCCTTCCCGAAGTTTGTCGCCTGTCATGATCGCGGTGTTTATCCCTAAGTTTGCATATCTCAATGCCTTGGATTCCCATGGAATTGAAGCCCATATAACACCTCCAAGGACATAACAATGAATAAGTTCTGAGCAGGGAGACACTCTTTCCGCCAGATTCAAGCATTTCAGATGACAGTACAAACTTTTTTTCATGTCTTTGAAAAAATACCACTTGTACAGCATGTTCAGGATACGCAACGTAATAATACTATTGTTGAATTCTTTTTTCCCGGAGTTAGGGATGATTTTTCGAGGAAACCAAGTGTGAAGCATTTGCGAACTGAACTCAATCAGCAGGCTCAATATAACGGATATATTATTTTGAGGAAATTGGATTCCTGACAACTTCAGCGCCTGTTCTAGGGCATGAAAACTTTTTTCAACCTCTCCTTTTTCAAATAATGCATCTCCTATTTTACTGAGAACTCTGCTTTTATGTATAGGATTCTTTTCAGAAATAAGTTCATTACAGGAGGTGAGTGTTGTTAGAGATTTTTCAAAAAATCCAAGCATTTTGTAACTTTCACCCAAGTGTTCCAGTATATTAATATACTGCGCTGATCTGTCTCCTTTTTTGTCTAATATTTTTTTTGCGTAAATGTAATAGGTGATCGCATCCAAGCTGGCGTAATTCGCTTTCGCCCTTTCTCCAGCCTTAATTGCATATTTTAAGCCGTTCCGCTCATCTCCTCCCTCTATGAGGTGATAGGTCAGTTCAAAAAGAACTTCCTCCTCCTTTTCCTTGTAATGATCTTGTAAAAAATGAGCAATTTTAAGGTGATATTGAGAACGTTCTGTAGTGGATATTCTCGAAAGGAAGGTTTCTCTTATGCGGTCGTGCGCAAACCTGACTTTTCCCCTGTCGCTGAGCGAATATTCCAGCAAATTTCTTTTAACGGCCCTGTCTATTAGACTCAAAATGACAGCGTGATCTTTTTGTATAAGCCGGTATAGGAGATAAAGCTTAAATTCCTTTCCGATAACAGCACTTATTTTGAGCAGCTGTTCCAACTCCTCCGGTATTTCTTTTGTCCGCAACAGCATCATATCAATGATGTTGTTCGGCAAACGTAAATTGTTTATTTTTTTCTGATTAACAGTACATACGCCCCGTTCCCAGGCAATAGCGTTCTGCTCAACGATTTCTTTCAGCAGAGTAATGGTGAAAAAAGGATTGCCTCCCGCCTTATCCGAGAGATATTTTGCAAATTCACGAACCTGATCATTTTTTTCTTTTAACAGGTTCGCCACCATATTTATGATTCTGTCATGAGATAACGGCTTAATCTGAATATCCGTCAGCGCATCTCCCCTGTTTTCGGCATTTTTTTTGATTTGAGTTAAAGCGTGCTGTTCGTCTACCTCATTATTTCTGTAGGTGCCTATGATTAAAAGATTTGACCTGCCGATATGGGTTCCTATATGTTCCAATAACCGTAAACTGCCCTCATCAGCCCATTGCAGGTCATCTAAAAAAAGTATGCCGACCTGATCCTTCCTGACCAGATTACAAATAAAATGTGACGCAGTGATCGTAAACCTGACATTTTCTTTTTCCGGATCCAGAGGAGGCAACTCAGGAACCTTTCCCAACAGCTCTTTCAGGTTGGGATTCAATTTGATCAGTAAGGCTCCGAGCTCTCCTGCAATCACTTGTATTCTCTTGGTTTCCTGCGTTTTCTCCTCGATTCCCGCTTTGTTTATTTTTTGAATGAATTCATCAAGAGCGTGTTTGAACGCCTGATAGGGAACTTTGTTTTCTTGAGCCATACAATGACTCTCGATAAAAATTTCTCCTTTATTGTAACCTCTTATGTAAACATATTCTTTTATCGCCTTGACAAGTCGAGTTTTTCCGACTCCCGGCTCGCCTCCGATAAGGCAGATACCGCCTTGATTGCGTGCGGCCTTGTTGATTAATACTTTTATCTGCGTCAGTTCCTCTTCTCTACCTACCAGTTTGGTCTGATACGTCAATCGTATCTCGTTTTTATCTCCTTCCCCTATAATGAAATTATGCGCACCTTGCAGGTATCTTTTAATATCATACAGTAAACCTTTGGCGCTCTGATAGCGCTCATCCTGATCCTTGGCCAGCAGTCGATCCACCAGCTGTACTATTACATCGGGAAGAAGGGGGTTCAGTCGATGCAGAGGAGCGGCTTTCATGGCCGCAATCTGATGAAGCAGCTCCGCCACCGTGGTGGATTGGAAGGGGAGCTGTCCTGTTAACAGGTAATAAAGAATTACTCCAACTGAATAAAGATCACTTCGTTCATCGAGCTGTTTCCTTATGATGCCGGTGGCTTCTGGAGACATATAGGCGAATGTGCCTGACATATTGTCATCTTTTTCAAAATTGCTCAACTCCATGATATGAGCTATGCCGAAATCAAGCAGCTTGATTTCAGGGTCACTCTTTTTATTGTTCACCACAAAGATATTACTTGGTTTTACATCTCGGTGTATTATATTGTGAGAATGAACGCAGTGTAAGGCTTCCGCTATTTTTCCGACAAGTGCCAGTGATTCATTGATGCTAAATGTCACGCCTTTTTTCAGCAGACCGGCGAGGCTGTCGCCTTCCAGTATTTCTGTTACAAGATAGGGTATATTGTTATAACTTCCTGTATCATGAAATTTAATAATATTAGGATGATCTAAGGTGCTGATAACTTTTACTTCGTTTCTAAACTTAACGACAAGTTCAAGGTAGGGCAGGGTGTTGGTGGGATTGAGGAGTTTAAGGGCCACCTCTTTGTTTAATTTTTTATCCAAGGCTCGATAAACAACGGACATACCTCCTTTGCCAAGTTTATCCAAGATGAGGTATTTGTCATCTATTTGTTCATTTATTTGTAAGGTGTTAATCATAATGTTCCGCCGGGCTGATTGTCCGGTTTTGATGATATATCATTATAAGTGCATTGCTCGTCTGTTCAACATGCAATAAGCACATAAATGAGCACAATGAATCGTCGGTTGTTTTGTTTAAGAAATAGAGAAAAAGAAATATTCAGGGCGGTCAGGAAATATAATGCCGAAAGCCCCTGTGAATATTTCTGAAGGTTTACGGATGGCTAAGGGCAGGTTACCAGCAGGTTTAATGACATCGTCAAATTAATAAGCACCTCTGCTATCCGCTTAAAGTTGTTGAAAAATAATAATCAATTTTCTATACTACTTTAAAATTGAGCGAATCGGAAGTATAAAGTAAATGTCATTTTTTTTCTTTCTTTACGGTTGCTTGATCCATTTTGTGGAAGGGCGTGGCGATTGTTTTTTTGAACATTCCGTCAAGTTACACGTCGTATAATATGCCTGTATCAGTATGATAAATATAGAATAAGTTATTTACTTCGGATATGCTTCGTCATGATAGATTGTCTTCAAGCTTTGGGTTATCTTGCTGCATGTTTAATGTTTTCAACCTTTTACATGAAAAACATGATCCCTCTTAGAATTATAGGGATGGCAAGTAATGTAACCTTTATTGTCTATTCGTTCAATGCGGAGGTATGGCCCTTTTTTGTACTGCATATCCTTCTTTTGCCTATGAATCTGTTTCGTCTGATTCAGATGCTCAAACTGATTAAAAAAGTACGACGGGCATCCGATGAGGATATGTCTTTTGAGTTTATGATTCCTCACATGTACAAGGAAAAATTCAACAAAAATGATATCGTTTTTCGCAAGGGGGATAAAGCGGAAAAAATTTATATCCTCAAATCAGGAGTTCTCACTGTTGATGAGCTTGATATTGTTATCAGGCCGGGTGAGATTTTTGGAGAGATGGGCGTGTTTGCCAGTGATCAGGTTCGGTTGGCCACTCTGTGTTGCAAAACTGAGGTGGAACTGCTCTCCATGACCGATAAACAGATTAAGCAACTTTATTATCAGAATCCGAAGTTTGGTTTTTATCTGATCCAACTTCTGTTGAAGCGATTTTCCCAGAATGAAATTAACGTGTCGGACAGCCACGCATTGAGATGACAGGGGTGGCAAGCTGTTCTTCCGCTTTTTGGCTGATGATTGTTTGCGGATACTTTGTACAGATAAACTGAAAACATTTTTTTGCCCGCACGTCCTTTTCCTGTTCCCTGTAAGCGCAACCCAACCTGAAAATACAGGAGGGAAGCCCCGGATATTCTGGCCTTTTTTTTAAAAGAAGCACAAGAAATCGGGTCGCCCGGCTTGTCTCCCAGGAACAAATATTCGCCTCAGCAAGGGCGAGCATGACCGGGAGCTGTAAACGTGGAGAATCGCTTATTCGTTTATATTCTTCAAAATAAATCTGAATGTCCGGGCTGTAATCTAAGTCCGCCAAGTGCTCAAGCAACTTGTCCGCAGTCTGATGAAACTGTTCACTTTTAGGTCTACGCTTATCAATATGGAAAAGTTGGGCCAAGGCGGTTAAGTCGTTGGAATCCCTTTTTAACACCTCTACAATCTTTTCTCTGGCGGCCTCCGCTTCCGCATCAGACAAAACAGATTTGTCAGTCTGCTTCTTCAATCCCCGCCTAACGGACCAAGCAACCTTTTTTCCCCCTGTATGTTCCTGGATAATGGTGTCCATCGTTCCTTGTTCCGGCACTGCTCTTGTCCTAAAAATAAGAGCGAAGAGTATTCCGGCAAGCAGACCGCCGCCACTAACCGCATAGATTTCCTGTGAACCGATGTTGTTGAAAAAAAAGTAAAGTTCTTTAGTGAACCAAAAAGGAAAAAGGAACCAGCCGAAAAGAGAAGTGTATCCGCCGCAAAACCCCAAGGAGCAAAACACGTTGATTCCTGATCGCCTATATATCAGGAGATAGGCTCCCGCAAGCCCGGCGACCGCCCCGGATGAGCCGAGTAGTGGCACCTGATTGAAGGGATACATGAAACCGAAGACCAGACATACAAGCATCCCTGTAAAGAGATACATACCAATGTACGAGCAACGACCGACACCGATTTCCATCCATGCTCCGATAAACCAGAGAAACACCATATTGCCGATAAGCTGTATAACTCCCTGATGCAGGAACATATAGGTGAGTATTCCGAGATAGTTTTTTCGTGCCGGAGAGTAGCCGAACTGGTACGAAAAGGTTTGGTTGAGCTTTTCTTCGAAGATTTGTCGCTTAGAAAACCACTCTGTAAAGCGGGGGTCAGCAGGAGGAATCAGGATGCGCTCCCGAAGGGCGGATTGGAAACGATCATCCTGAGCAAGATATTGAAAAAGAGCGGTGGAGTGGTCCGTGTTTCGTAGGATATCAGGAATCTCTTCCTGACGGCGTTCAAGGAACTCCCAGTACATCAGCGATTCAATCTCCAACAGCCCGGAAGAGCGGGCCCAGGACAGGGCCTTCATCCTCCTCTCCTGCTCATGCTGCTGAAAAATAAAAAACACTGCGCAGTTCAGCAGGATAAGCAGAAGGGTGATGTAGGGAAATCGTTTTCCGGGACTGTCAGCAACAGGAATAATCAACATGGGTTCTCCATTGTTCAGCAAAGGCTCTTGTTGTTCCTTGTTCGTTTTGTTATTTGGCCGGGCGTGTTGACATTACGCCAGGAACTGCGCAGAACTTCAGGAGGTTGAAAATGACAGACACCGAGCTGATCCGCAAGGCGGCTGATCCGCAGAGAACCGGAGGCGGCGATAGTTTCCAGCAACGGACGGCAACGGAAATCATACCAGGCCAGTAGAGGTTCCAAGTGACCGTCACCCAGCAAGTCGGGCAACACCGCCCTGATACCGGGTTTGCGCTGTTCAAGAAGCCATTGCAGGCTTTCAGGCTGGGCATCAGGCAGGTCGCAGGCCATCACCAGCCAGGAAACCGCATGCTGCCAGCGCATGACCGATAAAACACCGGCCAGCGGCCCGGCCAGTCCCGGAGCATCGGGCACACGGGGCAAGGCTGAAAGTGTGTCAGGAATCCGTCCAGAACCGGAAAGGATCACTTGATCCACCTTAGGAGCCAAGGTCTCCACAGCATGTTCAAGCCAGGTTTTACCATTCTGTTGAATAAGATGTTTGGGTTTGCCCATGCGTCTGCTTTTGCCGCCAATCAGGATGCATCCCCAGGTGGGGGTATTCTGCCATTTTTTTTCGAGCAACGAACAGAGCAATTTGAAAACCCGATCAAGCGTGGCCTCCTCCCTGTTCAAGGTTTCAAGAACCCTTCCCTTGTTTTCTGGGGGAGGGGCACCATCGCAACCATCCGGGCCTGACAGCCAGAGCTTGGGTATCGCTGTTGAGGCATGACCTTCCACCAGAACAATATCATAGGAGGAGCAGAGGGTGACGAGAAAGGCGGTCAGATTGCCCTGCTGATGATGGCGGATAAAATGCTGGTCCCCGAAAAGGGCGACATCCGCTCCGGCGGAAAAAAAGCGGTCACTGTCTTTCCCCGGTGCGTCAATTCGGATATTATGAGCACCGTCTTTAACCACAGCCACTTGCAATCCCAAAGAACGCAGGCGAGGAATCAGAGCCTCAATCAGGGTTGTCTTGCCGACACCGCTGCGCCCGCAGATTCCCAGCACCGGATAACGGTCAAGTGGTTGCCTTATCTCTCTTTCTGCTGTCACAGCCTAATTCCCTCTTCAGTATTGTTGCCAAAACAACCGGCCTCTTTGCCTCGGCGCAGCAATTCTTTCACCGCCGATTTGCCTTCCTCACCCATCTCTATAGAAAAATCATTGACATAGAGCTTGATATGTTCAGCGATCACCTGCTCATCCAGCTCTTGCGCATGTTCTTTGATATATGAGGCGCATTGTTCCTGATGTTGACGGGCCCAATGAATACTGGCCGCAATAGCTTGCTCTGTTTCTTCAACAGCCTGCTGGTCGAGGGTTTTACGGGCTGCGATACAGCCGAGGGGAATGGGAAGGCCGGTATCCTCTTCCCACCAGGCACCCAAATCCCGCACACAAACAAGGCCGTAATCCTGATAGGTGAAGCGGCTTTCATGGATAATCACCCCGGCATCCACCCGACCCGTTGCCACAGCGTTCATAATTTCATCAAAGCGCATAATGACAAGCTTTCGGTGGTCAGGAAGGAAGAGCCGCAAGAGCAGGGCCGCTGTTGTGTACCTGCCCGGCACGGCAATCCTCCAGGCGGCGGGATCGCTTTTTTGCTGATGCTGATCAGCCTTAGTCACCAGCAACGGTCCGCAACCACGACCAAGAGCCGCCCCGGAGTTGAGCATAGTGTAATTATCCCGCACATGGCCGAAGGCATGGAAGGAAAGTTTGGTCACATCAAGCCTGCCGCTGACAGCCCATTGATTCAGGGTTTCCACGTCCTCAAGCAGTGGCGGGGTGAAGCGGATATGCCGGAGAGGGATTTCTCCGTGCATAAGGGCGTAAAAGATAAAGGTGTCGTTGGGGCATGGCGAGTAGCCTATGCTGAGTGCGTTGCTCATATTCTCGATGCTGTGGTTGTGCGGTTGGCTTTGCTTATCGGTTGTATTGGCTGTGTCAATTAATCATAGTATCAGTTGAAAAGTCAAGAGTACCGGAATACCAGTACCAGAATACCATACCCAGATTGTTTCAGCAGGTCAATTTCAAGCACATCCCTTGCCCCGCATTCAAAAAGGCGGCTCCTGCCCCATCAAGATCCATCGTCGCAACAACGGCACCCGAAACGACCAGCCGTCCTCTTCTTGGGCCAAGATTTCCTTGCGCACCAGCACCGCCGCCCTGCCTTTCTCTTGGCCTGTCTCCTCGCTCGGCCCCTGCTCTTTCGCCACAGCAAGCAGCAATGCCCGCTGTTGCTCACTGAGCGCATTCCAAAATTCCCGAAAGACCTGATAGCCTATATTGAAGACCGCAGGCAGCACCGCTTCGATATCGCCTGTCTGCACGGTTTTTCGTTGCTGCCTGTTCAGGTGTTCTACTAACTCATAGCAAAGCAGCTGGGTGAAATAGGGCTGGCCGCCAGTCAGGTGCCAGATGGCTTCCACCGCATCAGGCGAGTAGATGTCCGGGAAATCCTCCACCGGGTGCTGAATCAGCTCAAGGCAGTCTTCTTTGGCAAGATAGCTGACCCGCAGAGTCTGGCTGTTGATCAGGTAGTCGCTCCAATAGGCGGGTAGCTCTTCCGGCATATGCGCCCCAGCGAACAAGAGCGTCCAGCGGTCACGGTGCTGGATGAGGTGGCGGAGGAAGTTGAGCGGGGCGCGGCTGTTAGTTGCGTTCACGATTTCGTCCAAGCGTTCAAACTCATCCAAGCAGATAAGCAGGGTCTTATCGGGCACCACCAGCTCCACCGCATCCAGCCAATGGCGCAGGGCCACAAAGGGGTCACGGGCCAGCTTGTCGCTGTCCGGGGAGGGCAGGCGCAGGCCATGCACCTTGCGGGCGGATCTGCTGATCTGGTCGGCGAACTCCTCGGCAAAGCCGCTCAGGGTGGTGGAGACAACCAGTTCTTGGCCGTCAACCAGCAGGGGCAGGATGTCCGAGGGCAACCACCTGGGCATGTAGTTGAGGGTGGAGGTCTTGCCGGTGCGCCTGCCGCCGTACATGACCAAGGTCGGGTGCTGGGCTGAGAGGGTCAGGCTTTCGATCTGGCGGAACAGGTCTTGGCGGCCTTTGAACAGGGTGCCTGCTTTGTCCGGGGCAAGGGAGGGGCCTGCCAGATAGACCTGGGGGATCTCATGGCTGTGGCGGGCCTGCTCTTGCAGGGTGTTGCGGGCGGTGTCGAGAATGCGCTGCCAGCTGTCCAGCACTGTGCCGAAGGCGGTGGCCTCACGGGCGGAGGCGGAGGCCAGGCCGTTGCGTTGCTTGCTGATCCTTTGGCTGACGTGTTCGAGCTGCTGGGCTTGGCGGTAGGGGGAGCTGCCCGCCAGAGCCGAGTTGACATCCTGGCTGATCTCTAAGCAGGCGGCAAGAGCGGCAGGTTGCGAGTCAGGCAACCAGTCCAGCCGCTGGCGCACTGTGGCGATCTCCCGTGCGGTGTGACAGCGGCTGCATTCCTCGACTCCTATCCTGCTGATGGCCTTGGTTGCGGTCTTCTGCTGATTGGTGGAGGTGATCAGGTAGTCGATGGTTTGGCGGGCGGCTGCTTGGTTCTCCTGATAGGCTTCGGCTATGAAGCTGACCATAAAGGGCAGGGGCAGGAAAATGAGCTGGTCGAACTGCGGGGGCAAATACGACAGGCGGCTGGTTGGGCGGACAGGGGCGAACTTGAGCAGGAGCAACCCGGCCAGTTCCGGTAGCCAGAACCAGACCCGCAACACGCCGAGGATAAAGGAAACGCCGACCGCCACGCCTCCCGCCACGCCTAACGCCACGCCTAACGCCACGCCTAACGCCACGCCTAACGC
>RCNA010000023.1_pt1 | contig 18831 bp, 13 predicted proteins | sample 2041331 | NCBI WGS metagenome assembly RCNA01 (sample SAMN09708233, study PRJNA481090) | Marine sediment metagenome, whole genome shotgun sequencing project. | reverse complement strand
TGTAGATCCAGTAGAAGCAGCTGCTGCTGTAGCTGGTGAGTCTTCAACAGTTACATGGACAGATGTATGGACTGATTTATTAACAGCTTGTGACCGTTACCGTGCTAAAGCTTACCGTGTAGATCCAGTTCCAAATACAACTGATCAATACTTCGCTTTCATCGCATACGAATGTGATTTATTTGAAGAAGGTTCTTTAGCTAACTTAACAGCTTCTATCATTGGTAATGTTTTCGGATTTAAAGCAATTTCTGCTTTACGTTTAGAAGATATGCGTATTCCTCACTCATACTTAAAAACTTTCCAAGGTCCTGCTACAGGTATCGTTGTAGAGCGTGAGCGTTTAAACAAATACGGTGTACCATTATTAGGTGCTACAGTAAAACCTAAGTTAGGTTTATCTGGTAAAAACTACGGTCGTGTAGTTTTCGAAGGTTTAAAAGGTGGTTTAGACTTCTTAAAAGATGATGAGAACATTAACTCACAACCATTTATGCGTTGGAGAGAGCGTTTCTTATATTGTATGGAAGGTATTAACCGTGCAACAGCAGCTACAGGTGAAGTTAAAGGTTCATACCTAAACGTTACTGCAGCTACTATGGAAGAAGTTTACAAACGTGCAGAGTATGGTAAAGCTGTCGGTTCTGTAGTTATCATGATCGATTTAGTTATGGGTTACACAGCGATTCAAAGTATTGCTCTTTGGTCTCGTGAAAATGATATGGTTTTACATTTACATCGTGCTGGTAACTCTACTTACGCTCGTCAAAAGAATCACGGTATTAACTTCCGTGTTATCTGTAAATGGATGCGTATGTCAGGTGTAGATCACATTCATGCCGGTACAGTTGTTGGTAAATTAGAAGGTGATCCTTTAATGATTAAAGGTTTCTACGATATCTTACGTTTAACAAACTTAGACGTTAACTTACCTTATGGTATTTTCTTCGAAATGTCATGGGCTAGTTTACGTAAATGTATGCCAGTTGCATCTGGTGGTATTCACTGTGGTCAAATGCACCAATTAGTTCACTATTTAGGTGATGACGTAGTATTACAATTTGGTGGTGGTACAATTGGTCACCCAGATGGTATTCAAGCAGGTGCTACAGCTAACCGTGTTGCTTTAGAAGCAATGGTATTAGCTCGTAACGAAGGTGTAGATTACTTCAACAACGCTGTTGGTCCTCAAATTTTACGCGATGCTGCTAAAACATGTGGTCCATTACAAACAGCTTTAGATTTATGGAAAGATATTTCTTTCAACTACACATCTACAGATACGGCTGATTTCGCTGAAACACCTACAGCAAACGTATAAAACGTATAATAAGTTACTTTTAAAAAAATAAAGGAGTATTTGAATAGTGAGACTTACACAAGGTTGCTTTTCTTTCTTACCAGATTTAACTGATCAACAAATTGAAAAACAGATTGCTTTTTGTATTAACAAAGGTTTAGCAATGAACGTTGAATGGACAGATGATCCACATCCTCGTAACTGTTACTGGGAATTATGGGGTTTACCATTATTCGACATTAAAGATAGTGCATCTGTAATGTTTGAATTACGTGAAGCTCGTAAAGCATGTGCAGCTGGCTATATCCGTATGAATGCATTTGATGCAAGCTACGGTACTGAAAGTTGTGTTATGTCTTTCATTGTTAACCGTCCAGTTAACGAGCCAGGCTTCTACTTAGACCGTACTGATGGCGAAGGTCGTCAAATTATTTACACTGTTAAATCATATAGTGTTCAGGCTAATCCAGAAGGTGGCCGTTACTAATTTTAATATAATTAGTAATATCACATATATCAAAAACCGTTAAAATTAACGGTTTTTGATATATTTAATATTTAATATTTTCATTTATTATTTGAATCAACTAAATTTCAATTATAAAATTTAAAAAATAAAAAAATTGATTAAATTAAAAATAAATCACCTTATTAATAATTTAATAAGATGATTTATTTTTAATTTAATTGTGCTTTGCCATTTATAATACTATCAGTTAATGATTTTAAGATTAATTTAATAGATCTTACAGCATCATCATTACCTGGAATTGGAATATCAATTAAATCTGGATCACAATTTGTATCTAGAATTGAAACAATTGGAATACCTAATTTTTGACATTCACGAATTGCTGTCATTTCACGTTTTTGATCAATAATAATAGCAACGTCAGGTAAATCTGGCATTATTTTAATACCATCTAGATGTTGACGTAACTTTTTTAATTCTTTTCGACGTAATGCCGCTTCTTTTTTTGTTAATAGATTAAGCGTTTCATTCGCCTCCTGTTGCTCCAAATTTTTTAAATATTTAATACGTTCTTTTAGAGTTGTCCAATTAGTTAGCATACCACCTAACCATCTATGATTTACATAAAAAGAATCACAACGTTTTGCTTCTTGTGCAATCAAAGTACTAGCTTGACGTTTTGTACCAACAAATAAAAATGTTTTTCCTTCACTTGCAGCTAATTGTAAATAATCATTTGCTTCTTTTAATAAAGTCGCAGATTGTACTAAATCTAAAATATGAATATTATTTACTTCACTGTAAATATAGGGAAACATTTTTGGGTTCCATCGATAAGCCTTATGACCGAAGTGAACTCCAGCTTCTAATAATTGTGATAAACTTATATCAGACATAAAAATTTTAAATTACTTAATTAACTATATAATTTTCAACTTAAACTTTAGCAAACATTAAATGACTTGTCTAGTTATTTTATTTAATGTTTATAACATTTTCTAAAGACGTTCTAATTTTATTATTTGATGAAGAATAAGTTTTAAAACAATTACGATAATTTTGAGATCCTGTTCCAGCTGGAATTAAATGACCAATAATAATATTTTCTTTTAATCCACGCAACCAATCAATTCGTCCTTCAATTGCTGCTTTTGTTAAGACTCGTGTCGTTTCTTGGAAACTTGCTGCTGAAATAAAACTTGGATTATTCAAAGCAGCTTTTGTAATTCCAAGTAATAATGGGACATAACAAGCGGATTGTTTTCCTTGAGTATTAATAATTTGATTAATATATTTGATATGATATAAATCAATAACTTCTCGTCTTAATAATGGAGTATTTCCTTCATACGTAATTAAAACTTTTGTTGTCATTTGTTTAATAATAACTTCTAAATGTTTATCGTTGATTGTTACACCTTGAGATTGATATACTGATTGAACAGAATTTAAAATAAATGATTGAACTTTTTTAAAACTTTTATAACTACCCTCATAGTTATTTATTAAACGATTATATTTAATTAACTCCGTTCGATCACATAAAAAAGATTTTATTAATCCATAATAATTAAAATATACTTTTAATAATTTGTGAGGATTAATTTTTTCATTTTCTTGTATACATGTTCCTAATTTTTTAAATTCAAAGTTTGGATCTAAACTAGTTTTTTGTACTAACAATCCTTTTTTTTGACTTGTTGGGATTCGTTTAATAATTAAGTTTTTTTTACGTGCTTCTAATATTTCTTCAATCCTTGGTAAACCTTGTACAATATCTCCAGTAATTTCCTTTTCAAGATTTAATAATCCAATTGTTTCACCATGTTCTATAAATTCACTATTTTTACAGAATACACTATTAACATCTTGTTCAAAATAATCTTCAGTTATAGAATGTAAACCAATAGATTTTGTAGCTTTTATAAAATGGTGTTCAACAATTTTTATTAAGGTTAATTGATATTGAGAATCATTTACTTCTTTATGTTGATTTTTTATAAGTTCTGAACTTTTTATTAATAGTGTTCGGTCCATTTTTCTTAAAATTGGTTTCTTTAGATTATTCGAACGTAATATTCTATCAAATTTTAAGTTAGACTGTTTGTTATTTATTGAGAATTTTTTAAAAAATTGTGGGATTAAAGAACTATAAAGTTTACCATTTTTTTTCAAAAATAATTTTGAAAACTCAGATTTAATACTAATTTTAGTATTTAATAAATAATCAAAATCAAATTTTCTTTTTATAGAAAATCTTAATGTATCGGAGTAATTTAGTGAAATTAATCGATTTGTTTTTAATTTAGATTGAATACGAGTTGGAGAAATAAGTTTATATTGTAAATTAGTTTTATTAATTAAATCATCATTTTTACAGTTAGGGAAAAAATAAGGTTTTCCTTTTTGTAATGTAAGAAAATTATTATTTTCAATAATAATTTTACCAGTTTCATCTACATTTGAACTATCAATAATAAAATCATTTATCTTCTTGTTAGGAAATTTACTTTTTTTTATAGTTAAACAATCTTTATTTGATATTAAAAGAATTTGTTTACTATCTTGTTTTTTAACTTTAAATTTTACAATTTCTAAAGAATTTAATGTTATTGCTTCTAAGTATCCTAAAATTGTATAACTATCGATAAATTGGTTTTGCTGAATAAGAAAACAAGATTGTAAATTTTTATATTTTAAATAAGGTGAAATATAATTATTCAAATTAAGTTTTTCACTAATTTGAAAATCCACTGAAGTTGCTTTTTTATTATTTACTAATTTAATATTAATATTATTATTCAATAATTTCCCAGTCTTAAAAGTTAGGATATTTGCAACTAAATTTAAATTTTTTGTACCCTTTATAATTTGATTCGGTTTATATGAGTAATTTGCTTTAGGTTGTAATTTGAAATTTGAATTTACATTAAGATTATTTTGATATTTTATTGAATTTATATTTGGATAAGAAAATTCATAAATTTCAATAGGACGAATTAATAATTGTTCAGTATTTTTACCGATTATATGTTCGCAAAATGATAATTTTTTAATTGGAATATTTGAAAAAATAACTTCACCAGGATAATAAATTTTCTTGGCTGTATTTTTAAATTTTTTCCCCTCGTATACTAATCCTGATTTAATTGAAATCGTTTGAACAAGATTATTTTTTTGTTTAATAACAACAATTCCTAATGTCTTAGAAAAAAGACCTGGAATAATTTCAAACCCCCTTGGTATTAAATCACCATGTTCAACGAGTAGAATATTTTGTTCACAATTTACTTTGTGAATTTCTTCTCCCAACCAAATAATTGTTCGATAAGAAATAATTGATTGAGACTTCTTTTGCGAATGAATGCGACTAAAATAGGATATAGTTTTATTTAATTCATTAAATTTGAATAAATTTTTATAGTCGTAATACAAAATTCCACCTGTTAATGTTCGAAACGAATTTAGAACTAAAGTTCCAAATTGTTCATTTCTTGCAATTTGAATATAAAAATTTGAATTCTTGATTTTTATTTTTACAAGATATTTTAAGTTCCCTAAATTTAATAAATAATTTTTATGTTGAATAGGAGTTACAAGTTTTTGTAAATTTGACTTTGATAATGAATACTTATTATTAGTAATTTTAATAATTTGTTGATATAAACTTTGTTTGTTATTAATAAATGTAGAAAATGCATGAGAGTGATTTATAATTTTAGTCCGAAAAATATAACTATACTTATTAAGCTTATAATCGGGATAAAAATTTATAAAAGAATTATTCGGACTATTATAAAGTTGTCCAGATAAAATCCAAATTAATTTGTTATTATTTAATAAGTTAATTTTCTTTTTTAATCGTGGCATAAAAATTTCACCACATGTATCACTTAAAATTGGTTTAATTTCAGTTTTAATTTGCTTATTAATCTTAATTAATTCTCCAATAACTGTATCTTTTAAAATATACTGATTATTTTTTGGAAATAAAATTGTATTTCTTAAGACTTCAATTTGAACTAATTCTTGATTTTTATCATCGGGAATTAATATTAAAGAACCTGAATTTTTTGTTACAAGAACATCTTCACCACGATTAGTTCTTAATATTACAGTTTTTAGTGTCTTGTAAAATCGTATAATTCCATTTAAAGGACTTATAATTTGTTGTCTAGCTTCAGAAGTAAAAATTCCTCCAGTATGAAAAGTTCGCATGGTAAGCTGAGTACCAGGTTCTCCAATTGATTGACCTGCTAAAATACCAATAGCTTCACCAATATCCACTAAATTTTGATTTGCTAAGTCCCATCCATAACATTTTTGACAAATTGCTCTATAAAGATTACAAGTTAAAGGAGACCGAATATAAAATTCTTTAATCTCTCTTTGTTTAAATTCTTTAATTAAATTAGGAGTTATCTGTGTATTAATTTTCGCAATTAAATTGTTTGTTTTTGGATCAATAATTGGTTTATTAAGGATTCGACCTAATATTTTATCATAAATTAAATCATATTTTTCTGGTTCATTTTTAGAAATTGAAAGTAAAAATGAATGGGTTGTTAAACAATCTTTCTCTCGAATTAATATATCTTGCGCAACATCAATCAAACGACGGGTTAAATATCCTGAATTTGCAGTTTTCAAAGCTGTATCAACAATCCCTTTTCGAGCTCCATATCCAGACATTAAATAATCTGTAATAGTTAATCCTTCACGAAAATTTTTCTTAATTGGCAATTTCATAATTTCACCACTTGGATCTGACATTAAACCCCGCATCCCAACTAATTGACGAACTTGAGATAAATTCCCTCGTGCGCCAGAAAAAGTCATTATATATACTGAATTTAAAGGATCATAATTTTTGAAGTAATAAATAACTTGATCTTTTAAGGACTCACTAGTAAGACTCCAAGTGTCAATTATTTTTTGAAACCTTTCAATATCTGTAATTTTTCCTTTTAGATAAATTTTTTCCGCATTAATAATTTCTTTATTAGCTTTTTCAAGCATTAAATTTTTAACAAAAGGAATCTTTAAATCTTCAATACTAATTGAAATTCCAGCTTGAGTGGCATATTTAAATCCCAAATATTTCAATTCATCAGCTAAAAAACAGGCTTGCATAGAATCATAGTTAGTGAAACTCCAAGCTAGTAATTGTCTTAACTGTTTCTTACCTATTAAATTATTTTGATAAGTATAATTTTTCATAAAATTTATTTAGTCATTTACTTTCTTAATTTATAAAAAATTTAAAGTTTTTTGAATTGTATAATTTAAGATGACACGACCTGTTGTTGTTTGAAGATATTGAACAATTATATCATCATCTTTTGTTTTTCTAACTTGCATGTTTTCATAATATTCAATAAATGTATTATCATCTAATTTAATCTTCTTTATTAAATTTAACATTGGTTGGTTATTATCATTAATTCGAACCCAAATTGAACTATGAATTTCAATTTTATTTTGACTATAAGCTAATATAACATCATCTAAATCTGCAAAATAATGATTTGAACCAAGTAACCCTTTAATATTATTTATAGTTAAATAATAACAACCCAAAACCATATCTTGACTTGGCATAATAATGGGTTCCCCATTTGCAGGAGATAAAAAATTATAAGGTGCTAACATTAACATATAACATTCAGCTTGCGATTCTAATGATAATGGAATATGAACAGCCATTTGATCTCCATCAAAATCGGCATTAAAGGCTGAACAGACTAACGGATGCAGTTTAATAGCACGACCTTGAACTAAAATAGGTTCAAAAGCTTGAATACCTAATCTGTGTAATGTTGGAGCTCGATTTAAAAAAATAGGATGACTAGTTAAAACTTTTTCTAAAACTGGATCGACAATAGGTTCATTTTGTTGAATTAAATTTTTAGCAATTTTCATGTTACTTGCTAAACCTTGATTAATTAATTCTCTAATAATAAATGGTTGAAAAAGTTCAATTGCCATTTCATAAGGTAAACCGCATTGATTTAATTTTAAACTTGGACCTACAACAATAACTGAACGACCAGAATAATCAACACGTTTACCTAATAAATTTTGGCGGAATCGACCATGTTTTCCTTTAATAATATCGGATAAAGATTTCAATGGACGATTATTTGCACTTAAGGCAATTTTACCTCTTTTACCATTATCAATTAAAGTATCAACAGCTTCTTGTAATAATCGTTTTTCATTACGAATGATTAATTGTGGTGCATCAATTTCTAATAATCGAAGTAATCTATTATTTCTTGTAATTATTCGACGATATAACTCATTTAAATCTGAAGTTGCAAATCTACCACCTTCTAATTGAATCATTGGTCTCAAAGCTGGAGGGATAACTGGTAAAATAGTTAAGATCATCCAAGCAGGACTAGACCCAGTACCAATTAAATTTTCTAAAATTCGAATTCTTTTTATTGCTTGTTCACGAATTTTATAAATTCTTTGTTGTTCCCATTTCCGAAACCATTTTGATTCATCATATAATGGTTTTTCTTTATTTAATACCTTAGTACAAACTAGAATAAAATATCTTGTTCGGAAAATCTCAGATTTTAAATTAAGTCTTTCTAACTCTTTTTTAATTAATGGAGCTCCTATTAAAAAGTTAGGTGTTGCACGTAATAAATATTTTGGAGTATTATATCGTCGATTTTGTGGTTTTGGATATGGTTTTAATGGATAGCCACTATATCCTAATTCTCGACTTCTTCGATATTGTTGTAAATCCCAATGTAATCCATAGAATGAAATTTCATCTTCTGCAATAAAATATGCTAAAGAAGCTAATTTAATACGTTTCACTCTTTCATCCCACAAATCAACAATCGTCGAGGTTGTTAATTTCAAGCCTTCACATTTTTTACATTTTTCTGAATGAGCTGTATAAGTTGTATCTAATTGTTTCTCACATTCTTCCACTTCTAAGAGTAAAGCCATAAAATTTGGTCGACTATTTATGTACCAAACATGAGTAACGGGATATATTAAATTAATATAACCCATACGATGTCTTCGAACTCTTGATTCTGTTAATTCAACTCCACATCGTTCACAAATTAATCCTTCATATCGAACACGTTTATACTTTCCACAAGCACATTCTAAACTTTTACTTGGTCCAAAAATTCGTTCGCAAAATAACCCATCCATTTCTGGTTTAAAAGTCCGATAATTTATGGTCTCGGACTTTTGTACTTCTCCTACATATTGGCCATTTGGTAATTTACGATTTGCCCATTGTAATATCCGAACGGGAGATGCCAATTTAATTTTTATATAATCAAATTCTTTTGCAAATTGTATCATTATTATTAAATTAAAATGAAATATCATTAATATTTGAAGTAGGCGAAAATGTCTTTGATAAAGCGTTATACTTTTCAATTAAATTAACTTCGACTTCATATCTTTTATGTGAGCTAAATTTTTCAATCTTATAAGTACTCATATCTAACCCAATTGAACGTAATTCTTGTAATAAAACTTTAAATGATTCTGGAATTCCAAATTTTGGAATTTGTTGACCTTTTACAATTGCATTTAATGTTTCATTTCGTCCTTGCATATCATCAGACTTTATTGTCAAAAGTTCTTTTAAAGTAAATGCTGCTCCAAATCCTTCTAATGCCCATACTTCCATTTCCCCAAATCGTTGTCCTCCATGTTGTGCCTTTCCTCTTAATGGTTGTTGGGTAATAAGAGAATATGGACCTGTAGCACGAGCGTGCATTTTATCATCAACTAAATGAATTAATTTTAACATATAAGCATTTCCAACAGTAATAGGATTATCAAATTCTTTACCAGTTCGCCCATCTATAAGAACCATTTTACCAGGTGCATAAGGATTAAATAACCAACTCTCATTTTTTATTATGGAAGCTTGACGTAATTTTTTATTAATTAAAATTCTTGATATTTCTAACCCATACATTTCATCAAATGGTAGAATTTTAAATCGAGAATTTAATTTATCACCAGCTAAACCTAATAAACATTCGTAAAGTTGACCAACATTCATTCTTGAAGGTACACCTAAGGGGTTTAAAATAATATCGATGGGTGTTCCATCTGGTAAAAATGGCATGTCTTGACGTGGTAAAATACGTGAGATAATTCCTTTATTACCGTGTCGACCTGCAATTTTATCACCCACTTGAATTTTTCGAATTTGAGCTATAAAAACATAAATTTTTTCAAACTTATAGGTTAATTTTGTTCGACGATTAAATGTAACAGTTTCAATAACTCGTCCATATTCACCATCTGGCATTCGATATGAATTATCTTTCACGCCTTTAGCTTTTGCACCAAAAATAGCTCGTAATAATTTAGATTCAGGTAACTGCTCAGAAGTATTATTAGAAATAACTTTACCAACTAATATATCACCCGGTTTAACAAATGTACCAATAGTAACAATTCCATCATCATTTAAATGTTTAATTTCTGAAAGACTTAAATTTGGAATATTTTTTGTAGTTTGTTCTGAAATTTCAGAATTTTTATCAATTTCAATTTTATAGCGTTCAATATGAATCGAAGTAAAAATATCATCATAGACTAATCGTTCACTTATTAAAATAGCATCTTCAAAATTATAACCTTGCCAAGGCATATAACCTACTAAAACATTTTGACCTAACGATAATTCACTATCAGTTATTGCTGGTCCATCTGTAAGAATTTGACCTGATTTAATTGTTTCTCCTTTCCAAACAATTGGCCGATGATTAATACAAGTTTGTTGGTTTGAACGTAGATATTTTTGTAATTTATAAGTTAATTTTTTTCCAGTTTGATCTTTAATAATAATTTTATTCGCGGTTACAGAATTAACAATACCTGATACTTGAGCATTTAATGTCATTCCTGAATCAATAGCAATCTGATTTTCTAATCCAGTTCCGACAATTGGTTTTTGTGGGAGAATTAATGGTACAGATTGACGTTGCATATTTGAACCCATTAATGCACGGTTTGCATCATCATGTTCAAAAAATGGAATTAAAGAGGCAGCTATGGAAACTACTTGAACCGGAGAAATAGCAATAAAATCAACTTCAGACGGTATCACACTAATAATTTCTTGTTGGTACCGAACTGGGATTATATTTTTTATTAAATAATTTTCTTTATTAGTCGCAATATCTGCTGGTGCAATTTTATACAAATCTTCAATATCAGCTGTTAAATAAATTGGATTACCTGTCTTTAAAACTTTCCCGTTTATAACTCGCCAAAATGGTGTTTCTAAAAATCCTGATTTATTAACTCTTGCACATGTTGTTAATGAAGCAATTAAGCCAACATTTTGTCCTTCTGGCGTTTCTATAGGACAAATTCGACCATAATGGCTTGGATGAATATCTCGAACAGCGAAACTAATTCGATCACGATCAAATCCTCCAGGTCCTAACCCACTAATTCGACGTCTATGTGTTAATGAAGACAATGGATTAGTTTGATCTAAATATTGCGATAATTGACTTGATCCAAAAAATTCTCTTACTGTAGCATTAACAATATTAAAACTTAATAAATGACTTGAATCAATTTTATTAGTTTGATTACGTAATTTTCTTACTAATCGTTGAAATCCAATTCTAAATAAATTTTGCAATAGTTCTCCAACTGATCGAACTCGACGATTTTTTAAATGATCAATATCATCTTGAATGGTTTTTGAAATTGTTAAACTTATTAATTTGTCAGTAATTGCAAAAATATCTTCATAAGTTATTGTTTGAAGTCGTTCACTAATTTTTAAATTTAATCTATTATTAATTTTTAATCTTCCAACTCTTCCTAATCGATAATAATTGGAATCAAAAATTCTAGAAAATTCTGAAATATTTTTAAAATAATTTAAATTTAAATTAAATCGAGGTAATGGATAATTTAAATATTTTGAACTTATTAATAATGGTTTATTAAAATAGAAAAAATCGGAATGTTGTAAATTTTGATAAATCTCTAAATCTGTCAATCCCATTTCTTTTAATAGATATAGAACTGGCTTTTGATTAATTTTATCTAATTGAATAATTACTTCGTCTTCTTGATTTTTAATTGGATATTTATATGAATTAATTTTTGTATTTTTTTGAAAAGTAAAGCGAATCCAAGACCCATACTCAGGTATTAATGTTGCTGTATATAAATCTTTCTCATCATATTTTTTATGATAATTCGTTTTAATTTCATGGTCTTTTCTATATAAAAGTAATTGTGTTTTTGTTTTTAAATATTTATGACGTTCTGGTTTATATGATAATTTACTCTTTCCAAAAATATATTTTAATTGTTCTTTTAAACTTATTGAGAAATAAATTGTTGGACGTAAATTCGAAAATCCTATTAATTTATGAACATCATTAATTTTTGGTATTAATTTTTTTAGACTTTTTTTTAGAAAAGAAAAATTATTCATTGCAAGTATCCAATCTTGCGATTGTTTTGTAATTAATAACAATTGAGAGTTTAACTGAATCTGTGTTAATTTTTGTGAATCAATTATTAATTTATCGTATATTTTACATAGTTTTAAAGTTTGATATTTTGATAAATATAAATTATTAATTGAAAATAAAATTTTATTAGTTTTGACAAATTTTTCTGACCATTCTTTATTATTTTTATGTGTCTTTAATTTTTTTTCATCTAAACTAGATTGAAAAATCTTATATTTAATTAAAAGTTCCACTAAAAAATTAAAATACTTTAATAAATAAATAGTTTTATCTTTTTTTAAATTATTTTTAAAATTTAAAGAATTATCTTGTAATTTTAACCATTTTAAAAATAATTGAATTAATTTAATTTTTGAATTGTGATCATAAGTTTTCGAAATAATTCGATAGAGTTTAAAACATTGTAAAAAGTAAAAAGAAGAATTTTTTTCTGTTTGTTTTAAATATTTAATAGAATAGTAAAAAATTGAATTACTATTCCAATATGGGACAATTTTTTTTTTCTTTTTAACTGGATCAAAAGTTGTTGTTGGAATAGGAAAAAATAAATCAAATTCAGAAATAAACGCTTCGCCAGATGGTAAAAAGGAACGTAACTTATTAATATCGGTTGATAATTTTCGTTTGAATTGATTTCGAGTTCTTTGATTCTTATTTTTTTCAAAATAAACTCCAGGACTTCGAATAATTTGGCTAACAATAACGCGTTCGCATCCATTTATAACAAATGTTGCATAGGTGGTCATTAGGGGTAAAGTAATAATTGGAAATTGATTATGGTATCGAACACTATTTATTATTTTATTTCTTACTTCAATCGGAATAACCAATTGTGCCCTATAATTTCCACTATACTTTCTTGCAATTAATAAATTATACGGTGGTTTTATTAAATTATACTCTTCTCCAAACATGATATATTCAGTATTCTGACTAAAATCATGAATTCTAGAAAATAAAGCCAATTCTTCATTTAAACCCTGAGTAATAAACCAACAAAAGCTTATCCGTTGCATCGCCAGAAAATCTGGAAGAGCATTGATATAATTCATATTTTGTTTCATAATTTTTGTTAGTAACTCCAATAATTAATTATGTTTAAATTGCATATTTAATAGGCTCTAAGCTTTAATATTTAATAAATAATGTTAAGAAAATTTTAAATTTTCTTAACTAAATAATATTTATGCTATTTTTAAATAAGCTGACAATTTTGCTTTTTTTCTTGCAGCAGCATTTTTATGAAATATATTTTTCTTTGTACCTTTATCTAGAAAACTATAAATTAAACTTAAAGTTTTCTCTAATTTTTCTTTTTCTTTAAGATCCTTTGAAGTCTTATAAACTTCTAAATCTTGAAAAAATAATTTTATTAAAGTTCGAACTGAACTCTTATAATAACGATTCTGCAAACGATTTCGTTCATTAATTTGGATACGTTTTTCTGCAGATTTAGTATTAGCCATATTATTATTATTTAAATATTTTGAATAATTATTTTGCAAATTAAAGTTTAATGTAATATAGTATATTTGATAAAAAATTAAAAGTTTTTAAATTAAAAACTTTTTTTTCGAATAATTATTATTAACTCTTGATAAGATTTAAATTTTTAGGCAATATAATAGATAAAATTATTACTTTAAGTTTCTATGGCAAAAAATAAAGGTTCTCGAATTTTAATTACTTTAGAATGTATTGAATGTCGCTCTAATTTAAATAAACGATCACCTGGTGTTTCAAGATATCATACACAAAAAAATCGTCGGAATAATCCAGAAAGAATTGAATTAAAAAAATATTGTCCACATTGTAATAAACCAACTATTCATAAAGAAATAAAATAAAATAAAATAAACTATGATATCAAAAAAGCAAAAAACATCACCGATTAATATTAATCAAAAAATTGATTATAAAGATATTGATTTATTAACATTATATGTAACAGAACAAGGAAAAATTCTTCCACGCCGTGCTACAGGTGTAACAGTTCAACAACAACGAAAATTAGCAAAAGCAATTAAAAGAGCAAGAATTTTATCATTATTCCCATTTATCGCGTCTAATTCTGTTTAAAAATTATTAGAGTTATTATTTTTAATATATAATAACTCTAAGTCTTTAATTTTAATCTATATTAGTTTATAAGGAGGATTTTATGGGGAATTTTATCGATAAAACATTTACAGTAATCGCTGATATTCTTTTAAAAGTTTTACCTGCAAGTAAACAAGAGAAACAAGCATTTTCTTACTATCGAGCAGGAATGTCTGCCCAATCTCGAGGACGTTATGCTGAAGCATTACAAAATTATTATGAAGCTCTTCAAGTAGAAGAAGATCCGTATGACCGAAGTTATACGCTTTATAATATTGGTTTAATTTATGGAAATACGGGTAAATATACACAAGCTCTAGAGTTTTATCATCAAGCTCTTGCTTTAAATTCAAATCTTCCACAAGCTTTAAATAATATTGCAGTTATTTATCATTCACAAGCTCTTCGAGCGCAAAGTTTAGAAGAAGATGAATATCTTGAATTATCAAAAGAATTATTTGATAAAGCAGCAGAATATTGGATTCAAGCACTTAAATTAGCACCTGATAATTATCCAGGTGCTCGTAACTGGTTAAAAGTAACCGGAAGATTAAATGATAATAATTAATATATAATTTTCGGATGTTTTATCAAATCTCATTATATTCAAAAATTCAATTAATTTTGTTGTACAATGATAATTAATTATTAAATTTCAAATTTGTTAGTATTTTACAAACAGGTAAGATTACGAAAGTATATTTATTCTTAAGTATTTTAAATATGTTAAATCAAAATGGTAAAGACTAATTTAAATAAAGGTTTCGTTACTCAAATTATTGGTCCTGTATTAGATATTAAATTTTCTGAAGGAAATTTACCACCTATTTACAGTGCAGTTAAAATTGAATTAGACGATGGAACTTCAACTATTGTTGAGGTACAACAATTATTAGGTGACAATAAAATACGAGCAGTATCAATGCGTTCAACAGACGGTTTAAGACGTGGTGTTGAAGCTGTAGATTTAGGCACTCCAATTTGTGTACCTGTTGGAACTCCAACATTAGGTCGGATTTTTAATGTAATTGGTGAACCTGTAGATGAGCAAGGCGATGTTTCATATGATGAAACTTTACCAATTCATCGTGATGCTCCAGCATTTACTGAATTAGAAACAAAACCATCAATTTTTGAGACTGGTATTAAAGTAGTTGATTTATTAGCACCATACCGTCGTGGTGGTAAAATTGGTTTATTCGGTGGAGCTGGAGTAGGTAAAACTGTTTTAATTATGGAATTAATTAATAACATTGCAAAAGCTCACGGTGGAGTATCTGTGTTTGGTGGTGTAGGTGAACGTACACGTGAAGGAAATGATTTATACGAAGAAATGAAAGAATCTGGTGTAATCAATGAAAAGAATTTCCCAGAATCAAAAGTAGCGTTAGTATACGGTCAAATGAATGAACCACCAGGTGCACGTATGCGTGTTGGTTTAACAGCTTTAACAATGGCAGAATACTTCCGTGATGTTAATAAACAAGATGTTTTATTATTCATTGATAATATTTTCCGTTTCACACAAGCTGGTTCTGAAGTATCTGCTCTATTAGGTCGTATGCCATCAGCAGTAGGTTACCAACCAACTTTAGCTACTGAAATGGGTGCATTACAAGAGCGTATTACATCAACAACACAAGGTTCAATTACATCAATTCAAGCTGTATATGTACCTGCTGATGATTTAACAGATCCAGCTCCGGCAACAACGTTTGCTCATTTAGATGCAACAACAGTATTATCACGTAATTTAGCAGCTAAAGGTATTTACCCAGCCGTAGATCCGTTAGATTCAACTTCAACAATGTTACAACCAGGTATTGTAACTGAAGAGCACTATGAAATTGCTGAAACTGTAAAAGAAACATTACAACGTTACAAAGAATTACAAGATATTATTGCAATTCTAGGTATTGATGAATTATCAGAAGAAGATCGTTTAACTGTTGCTCGAGCACGTAAAGTTGAACGATTCTTATCACAACCATTCTTTGTTGCTGAAATCTTTACAGGTTCACCTGGTGAATATGTAAGTTTAGAAGACACAATTAAAGGTTTCTCAATGGTATTAAATGGTGAATTAGATGACTTACCTGAACAATCTTTTTACCTTGTAGGTAATATTGATCAAGTAATTGCAAAAGCAGAAACTCTAAAATAAGGAGTATGACATATGGTTATGAACATTCGCGTTCTTACCCCAGATAGAGTTATTTGCTCAACAACGGCCGATGAGGTTATTTTACCGGGTTTAACTGGTCAAGTAGGGGTATTAGATGGTCATGCAGCATTAATCACAGCTTTAGACACAGGATTATTACGTATAAAGTTAAATGAAAAATGGACACCCATTATTTTATGTGGTGGCTTAGCTGAAATTGATCGAAATCGAGTGACGGTTTTAGTAAATGATGTAGAAGAATTAACTAATGTTGAATTAAGTGAAGCTACAAAAGAATTAGAAAAAGCAACTTTAGCAGTTGAAAATGCAGAATCAAGTAAAGCTAGGCTTGATGCTTCTGTAGAATTAAAAAAAGCAACAGCACGTTTAGAAGCTGTAAACTATTTATCATAAGATATTTATAGTTTAAATGAATTTTTTTAATTCAATAATTATTATATTCTTTCAAAATTTTTAATTTTGAAAGAATATAGTTCAATAAAATAGTATTAATATACTTTTATTACATGACAACTAATTCTAATTTCAATTTCATAAATAATACAATGGTGACATTGGAATTACCTTTTTCAGAACACATAGAAGAATTACGTCAACGTATTTTTCTTTTGTTTTGGGTAATTTTATTGTTAACTTGTATAGCATTTGTTGAGGTCAAAGATTTAGTTAAAATTTTAGAACTTCCAGTTCAAAATGTAAAATTTTTTCAAATATCTCCGGGTGAATATTTTATTTCAACTATAAAAATATCTTTTTATACTGGATTACTTTTTTCAAGTCCATTTGTAATCGGACAATTAATTCTCTTTTTATTACCAGGATTAACTAAAAAAGAAACAAAAATTATTTTACCTTTACTATTAAGTTCATTAATTTTATTTGGATTGGGATTAGCATTTTCTTACTATACTTTAATACCAGCTGCTTTAAATTTTTTCTTAAACTATAGTGAAGAAGTACTCGAACCTTTGTGGTCTTTCGACCAATATTTCGAGTTTATTCTTGTTTTATTTTATAGTACTGGATTAGCTTTTCAAATTCCAATTCTTCAAATTTTAATTGGCCTATTAAATATAGTATCTCCTAAACAAATGTTAGGTGCATGGCGATATATAATATTAATATCAACAATTCTTGGGGCAATTTTAACCCCGTCAACTGATCCGTTAACACAGTTATTATTATCTTTCGCAATATTACTGTTATATTTTTCAGGATTAGGTATCTTGTTTTTAATAAAGAACTAAATTATATAATAGAATATCCATACTTAAAAAATATTTAAACTATGGCAACTAACAAGTTTTTTAAAAGTCTTTTATTTGCTTTAACGATTGCTATAAATTTATTTGGTTTTGGCATTCAAGACTCATCAGCATATCCAGTTTTTGCACAACAAAATTATTCAAATCCTCGTGCAGCAAATGGAAAATTAGCTTGTGCAAATTGTCATTTAAATCAAAAAGCAATTGAAGTCGAAGCTCCACAATCTGTTCTTCCAAAATCAGTTTTTGAAATTGAAGTTAAAGTACCTTACGACACAAGTAAGAAACAAATTGGAGCAAACGGACAATTAACTGATTTAAATGTAGGTGGAATTGTAATTTTACCAAAAGGATTTAAATTAGCTCCAAAGAGTCAAATTCCAGCAGAAGTTAAAGCAAAAAATAAAGGAGTATTTATTTCTCCATATAGTAGTGAATTTGATAATATTCTAGTTGTTGGTCCTATTGCTGGAAAAACACATCAAGAATTAATATTCCCTGTAGTTGCACCGGATCCAGCAAAAGATCCAGATGTAAAATATTTAGCTTATCCACTTTTTGTTGGTGGTAACCGTGGTCGTGGCCAAGTTTATCCAGCTGGTGACAAGAGTAACGTAAATGTTTTCGGGGCTACACAAACGGGACAAATCACAGAACTTACAACATCTGAAAAAGAATCAAGCGTTGTAATTGTTAGTTCAAATGGTACAAAAACTTCTCAAGCTGTACCAGCAGGATTAAACTTAATTGTTAAACAAGGTGATACTGTAAAAGCTGAACAAGCATTAAATGCTGATCCGAATGTAGGTGGTTTTGGTCAAGAAGAAACGGAAATTGTTTTACAAAATCCTATTAGAATTGTTGGTTATCTTGCTTTCTGCTTCTTTGTTTTATTAACACAAATTTTCTTAGTCTTAAAGAAAAAACAATTTGAGAAAGTTCAAGCTGCTGAGCTTAACTTCTAGTTTTTTAAAAATAAAGAATGATTTAATATTAAATCA
>RCNA010000025.1_pt1 | contig 18844 bp, 16 predicted proteins | sample 2041331 | NCBI WGS metagenome assembly RCNA01 (sample SAMN09708233, study PRJNA481090) | Marine sediment metagenome, whole genome shotgun sequencing project. | reverse complement strand
GGTCTCGGTGAACCGGTGTTTGATAAGCTTGATGGAGAGCTTGCCCGTGCTCTGATGTCCATCGGTGCTGTTAAGGGCGTTGAAATCGGCTCCGGCTTCAAGGCTGCGGAAATGTTAGGTTCGCAAAATAATGATCCTATTGCTCCTACCGGTTTTCTCGGCAATAATGCGGGCGGTATCCTTGCCGGAATCAGTAATGGAGAAGATATTATCGTTCGGGTGGCGGTCAAGCCCATACCATCGATTCATAAAGAACAGAAAACAGTGAATACGGAGAATGAAGCTGTGAATATCAAGGTCGGCGGTCGCCATGATATTTCAGCCATCCCTAGGATTATACCGGTCTGCGAGGCCATGGTGCGCCTGACCCTTGCTGATCACCTCCTCCGGCAGCAGGCGGTTGTGCAATTGCCGAATTGAACAAATATTGAACAGGAAAGATGCCGTGAAACAATCTGGACAGAGCAAAGTGAACAACATCAAACGCATCCTGATGGTCAGCCGTGAATACGACGGTTTAGCTGGAGCGGGCGGTGTAAAGGATGTCTGTCGTCAATTGGCGGAAGCACTGGTGCGCCATGCCGACTGCGACGTGCGGGTGATTTTACCTTGCTACGGTTTGGTGGACGCAGCAACACTTGGCTTTGAACATATGCAACTCCCATGCCGTGAAGACTCCTTAAAAATGACCACTGTTTTTGATGTGGACATGAACTACCCAGACAAGGAACGCAGAGAAGCGGTTTCGCTGTGGATGAAAAAAATTCAGGGGGTAACAGTCTACCTGCTGGATTCGCCAAGGTTTGCTGAAAAGGAAGGCGTGTACACCTACACGGCTGAAGAGGAAGCAAAAAAGAGCTGGCAACAAGCAGGTAAAGGGCATTTCGACTATTTTGCCATGAATGTGTTGCTCCAGAAAGCAACCCTTGACATGATGATTCTGCTTGATTTTCAACCGGACATCATCCATTGCCATGATGGGCACGCAGCCATCCTGCCTGCCATAATGCGGGAACACGCCGGATATCGCCAATTTTTCTGCCAGACCGGATCTGTGGTGACGATTCATAATGCCGGACTTGGGTATCATCAGGAGGTGGAAGACCTGAATTTTGCCAGCTCGATTACAGGGTTACCTGAATCTGTGATTCAATCCGCTTTATTCAATAACAGCTTTAACCCTTTTGTCGTCGCCGCCGGTTATGCTCAGATGAACACAGTGAGTGAAAATTATGCTCGTGAGCTTCAGGAAACTGATGAGGATAGTCGTACTGGCTGGCTTGGGCATGAGTTTGTGAAAAAAGGGGTTGAACTTATTGGTATCACCAACGGTATTAATCCTGACGATTTCAATCCTGTCAAAGGCAAGGAGCTGGGGCTATCTGATAATTTTAACCCGGAAACTGGTGATCTTGCCGGAAAGAGACTGTGCAAGCATGAAATGCTAATTTCTTGCCGTACAAAGAGCGAATGGGCACGGGTTGAGCAATATGGCAATCTGAGTGAGCAACCGGAGTTGCCTCTGTTTACCTTTATCGGCAGGCTAACATCTCAGAAAGGGGTAGATGTGTTGTTGCAGGCTGTATCTCGGTTCGCGGTGGAGGATATGGCTGCGGATTTCCAGCTGTTGGTTCTCGGCAGCGGCGATAGCGCCTTGGAAAAACAGCTTCAGGAGTTGACTCAGGATGAAAGATTCAGCGGACGAATTTGCTTTTTAAAGGGGTATGATCCAGAGCTGGCCATAAAAATTTACGCTGCCGGAGATTTTTTTCTTATTCCTTCTTTGTATGAACCATGCGGCCTGACAGACTATATCGCTCAGTTATTCGGCAACCTGCCCATTGTCCATCATGTGGGTGGTCTGGTTAAGGTATTGGATAGGGAAACCGGGTTCGCCTATCAGGAACACAGCTCGGACACTCTCGCTGCAACCATGCGCTCGGCTTTGGATCTGCACCGTGATGATCCCGATCAATTAACCGCCATGCAACAAGCCGCTGTACGCCGTGTCCGTTCTCATCATAGTTGGCAACAGCTGACAGAGGATTATCTCTCGCTCTATCAGCGGGCTCTGTAGCGTGTGGCGGTGGTTAAAAATTGAATATGGTAAGTATATCATACCCTCATAAACGAAATACTCATTTAGATCATCACCGATGCGGGGATTGGTTTGAGCAGCGCCGGGATTTTTTTATTCGTCAATTTTTCGCTGATTTTTTCATCCTCACCTACTCCTTTCAGGAGCTGTATCAGGCGTATTGTGACTGCCGTGGTTCCGGCTCCGAAATAGGAGGGGGTTGCTGTCTGTTGTCTGAGGAAGGTCATGCCGCTCATTGTAAAATTTTGGAGCAGCTAAATGTTATGGTGGGGGCGGAGATGGAAAAAGGGCCGATCTGGCATTTAAAAGAACTTTGCCATCGTGTCTGGCCAGAAGAAGATCGGGAAGGGAATCTTGAAGGTTCTTTGGTCGACTGGTTCATGGGCTCCATTTTTCATGAAGCCATGCGGCTCAGAGAGGATGTTTATATTCTGAATAGTTATGATGCAGCCGCCTTCAAAAAAACAGAATCGGAGGCGGTGAGAAACGGTTGCTTTGATCGGTGGAAAATTTTTGCATCTCCGCTCTCCCGAATTATGGATAAAAAAGAGCTGATCAAACGTATCTCCTTTGATGTCAGGCGACAAATGGAACAGCTCGCTTTTCTCTTCGGGCAGACCCATAATATATTGCGCACGACGCTCTCCGATTTTTCGGAAAATATTCTGCTGGTTCGATTTTTCGTGGAGCAGGAGGATCAGGTGCAGGATCTCTGGGGCGAGGAACTTGTTTCCGTCTTTGATGATATGTTTTCCGGTGCGCCTGAGCAGGGCTTTTGCGCCGCTGGCAGGAGTTATATGAGTGGGCAGTGGTATACACGGGCTTTGCTTATGTACCGCCGGGCTTTGGAGCTTGAATGCGGATGTGGGGAAGCAATGGAAAAAGCGCATGAGCTAGAGATGCTTATTCAGGAGAACAGTAAGTTTTTAGGGGCGGCATAGAAAAAATATAGTTGACCAGCAGGACAATGTAAAAAAGTCTTCTTTGAAGATTAAAAATAATAATAAAAAAGGAAATATATCATGAGTATAAAAGTAGGAATTAACGGGTTTGGACGCATAGGAAGGAATATTTTTCGGGCCCTCAGTCAAGATACGGCTTTTGCGGATATTGAGGTGGTGGGTATTAATGATCTCACGGATATCAAAACCATTGCCCATTTACTGAAGTACGACTCGGTGATGGGGGTGTTTAATGCGGACATAAAGACCGGCGATGACGGCATTGTTGTCGATGGCCGGAAAATACGGGTATCCAACCACCGCAATCCGGCTGATATTGCATGGAGTGAGATGGGTGCGGAATATGTCCTCGAATGCACGGGCTTCTTCAGAGATCAAGATTCAGCCGGGGCGCATATAGATGCTGGCGCAACTAAGGTTATTATTTCCGCCCCGGCCAAAGGGGCCGTCAAAACCATTGTCATGGGCGTGAATGAGGATGAATATGATCCGACCATGCATCATGTGGTTTCCAACGCCTCCTGCACGACCAATTGTCTGGCCCCGGTGGCGCGGGTTATTTTGGATAATTTTGGTATCAAGCGAGGCCTGATGACCACGGTTCATGCCTATACAGGTGATCAGTGTCTCTTGGATTTTCCCCATTCCGACCTGCGTAGGGCACGGGCTGCAGCTATGTCCATGATCCCCACGAACACTGGTGCCGCATCAGCTGTGGCCTTGGTTATTCCAGAATTGAAGAATAAATTTGATGGCTTGGCCGTGAGGGTTCCCACAGCTGACGTATCCTTGGTGGATGTGGTGATGGAGGTTGAACGTGAGACTTCGGTCACTGAAGTCAACAAAGCCTTACAGGAGGCCGATGGCCGTTTCTTGCGTTATTGCGATGAACCGCTGGTATCCATTGATTTTCAGGGCGATCCGCATTCCTCCATCGTGGACAGCCTCTGTACTCGTGTGCTGGGCACCAGTGTCAAGATCATGACGTGGTATGATAACGAATGGGGCTATTCCAACCGGATGCTTGACCTTGTTTTGCATATGGAAGCGAATAAGCCATTGTGATCTTTTTGAATATTTTGAGGGGGTAACAGCCGAACCGAATAATAGAAAAGCCGAAGCCCTTGAACAGGAGAACGATATGAAAAAAATAATGTTGGCGGTCGCCTCTGTCCTCGTTTTGACGGCGGGGAATTCCACAGCCTTAGCCGGATCGTGGGGATACATCGGTGAAGGCGGGCCGGAACATTGGGGAACGCTTGATCCGGCCTATGCGATGTGCTCCAAAGGGATGAACCAGTCACCGATCAATCTGACTGGTTTTGTGGAGGCGGAGTTGGAGCCTGTCACTTTTGATTACAATACCGGTCTGGTCACCGAGGTGCTGAATAATGGTACTTCGGTTCAGGCTGACTACACCGCCGGTTCAACGCTGACTGTTAACGGTCGGAGTTTTGCCCTCAGGCAGTTCAATTTTCATACGCCCAGTGAAAACCTGATTAATGGAGAACAGTTCCCGATGGAAGGCCATTTTGTGCATGCTGATTCCAATGGCAATCTTGCTGTTGTAGCCGTCATGTACACTTCTGGTGAAGAAGAAAATTCTGATTTGAAAAAAATATGGCGGCAGATGCCCGCTAAAGCGGGTCAGAAGGTGAGCATGGCCTCGCAGGCCAGAGAGCGGATCGCCTCATGCCTGACAACAAAGAATATTACCGATTTAACGGCTCGTTGACCACACCGCCCTGTACGGAAGGAGTGCTCTGGATGGTTATGAAAAATCAAGTTGCTGTGTCAGCGGAGCAGGTGAAACAGCTTGCCGAGGTGCTGGAACATCCCAATAACCGTCCAGTTCAAGCTGTTAATGCCCGTCCAATTCTTCAATAATTTCTTTGTTGTGCTTCTTGTTTTTAAGCAGACGGAGGAAAATAGTTGCGGCGGGGTGAGGGGAGCGATAAACGGAATAAAAAAAGGAAGGTCGCCAGCAAGGCAACCTTCCTTAAGACTTTAAGTATATCCTGAACTAAATAGGATTATACACAGCCTGTAGGTTTCGGCAGGCCAGCCATCTTACAAGCACCTTTGCCAGGTCCTGACGGGAACAGCTCGTAAATTCTTTTCAGCGGAAAACCTGTGGTTTTGGACAGGATACGTACCATAGGAGCAATACCATTTTTCTTGTAGTATTCCTGCAGAGCGTCAATGACCTTCTGATGCTCATCGGTCATATCGCCAATTCCTTCAACGCTCTTTACGTAATCAACCCAGTTCACATCCCATTCCTCAGAACCATTTAACAGGAAGCCGTCCTCATCAACCTCGTAGGATGTACCATTATGCTCAATAGATGCCATTGTCTTTCTCCCTTGGGATAGAATAATATGAAATGAATAATCGTTTATTCACTATTTATATTTATAACGATGAAGGCAACTCTTACTATATGATATTTTTTTTGTCAAGCAATCTTCGATTTTTTTCACAGAGATTGTCTTTAAACTGTCTGTTGCACAATGATTGGCTTTTTGGTCGATAACCTGCTATGTTTACTGTCCCTGAGTGTAAAAAATAGAACCCGACCTTTCTGAAAAATGATCTATGGAGAGTGATATATCATGCTGAATATTATGCGCAAACAGGCTCAATCCTTTTTTATCCAGGCATTGGTGCTCGTTATTGCTGTTGTTTTTATCTTTTGGGGTGTAGGCGGTAGCGGCAACAATAATCGCACAGCCGTCGCCACAGTGAATAAGGTTGAAATACCTGATCAAAATTTTCGTCAGGCCTATGAACAGGCTATGGATAATGTTCGCCAACAGTTCGGCGGTCAAATCCCTCCTGCGCTTTTGGAGCAGTTGGGAATCAAGCAACAGGTGCTGTCCCGGTTGATCCAAGCGGAACTGTTCCGGCAGGGCGGCGAGGATATGGGAATACAGGTCAGTGACCTTGCAGCCCAACGAGAAATAGAGAAGATGGAAGTTTTTCAGAAGGATGGGCGTTTTGATATGCAACGCTATAAGGACATACTCAATCAAAACAAAATGACCCCCTCTGGCTTTGAAGGCGGGATCAAATCTGATCTTCAGGCTGCACTAGTAACGGATGAACTCGGCAGTTTCGCCGTGGTTCCCGACAGTGCGGTTGATCACTGGCTCGCCTACAGCGAAGAGGCGATTAAGTTGGCCTATGTGGCCTTTGATGCCCCCTCCTTTGAGACTGAGGTGCAAGTCGAAGAAAGCGACTTGGAGGCTTGGTTCAACAAAAAGAAAGAAAATTATCTTTCTGATCCGAAGGTACGGCTGAAATATTTATTTTTTGATGTAGACAAAGACCTGCAAAAGGTAAAGCTCTCTGAAGAGGAATTAAACGCCCTGTACGAAAGTCAGAAGGAAAGCTACCAGCAGCCTGAACAGCGTCATGCCCGCCATATTCTCTTAAAGGTGGCTGAAGGAGACAGCGAGGCCTTACGTGCGGAAAAGAAGAAAAAGGCGGAGGAAGTCTTGGAACTTGCTCGCCAAGAGGGCAGTGATTTTGCGGCCCTTGCTGAACAGCATTCTGAAGGCCCGACAAAAGATAGGGGTGGAGATTTGGGATTTTTTCCGGTCGGACGTATGGTGCCCGCCTTTGATAAGGTTATTTTTTCCATGCAGCCCGGAGAACTCAGTGACGTGGTGGAAACTCAGTTCGGTTATCATATTATTAAGCTCGAAGAAGTTCGTCCGGCATTTGTCCGCAGTTTTGAGCAGGTTAAAGACAACTTGGCGGTTACGCTCAAACGGCGGAAGGCCAAGTCGTTGACCTTTAACCGGGCTCAAACTGCTTATGAAGCTGTTATGCGGGCTGGCAGTTTGGACAAGTACAGTCAGCAGGGAAAAGAAGAGAAGGTGCTGACCTCTGATTATTTCGCTCGTAACACCTTGCCGGAAGGAATGATCGCTGATCCAAAATTTCTTGAAATCGCCTTTACCCTGAAAAAAGGTGAGCTTTCTTCTATTGTGGAAATCAACAAGGGGTATGCGGTCATCTTTGTTGACGATGTTCAAGAGCCGGATCTACCAGAACTTGCCGAAGTGCGTGAACAGGTGCTTACGGATTATAAAAAAGAGAAGGCTGTGGAACTGGCCAGCAAGGCTGCGGATGCGTTGTTAGCCGCCGGTCAAGAAAAAGGGGGGCTTCAGCAGGCCGACAGCGGTGAGCGAAAAATTATTGTGACTGATTTCCTGAAACGATCCGCTCCTGCTGGTGATAATGTGCCTCCAAGCCAGATTCTTCAGGATGGTTTTAGGTTGCCGTGGAAGAAAAGTCTGGCGGAGAAGCCTGTTCAAATAGGTACGACCTATTATCTCTATGAGGTTATGGAACGGCGGGCGGGGACGGAAAATGCCGATGCCGACAAACGTGAGAAGGCTGAAAAGCGGCTTCTGGTTTCAACCCGCAATGAACTGATCACCTCTTGGTTGTCAGGTATGGAGAAACAAGCGACGATCACAACTAACGCCTCATTGCTTCAATAGATCGACATTGTGTGTTTTGACAGACGGAGCGGCGGCTCCGTCTGTTATTTATTGAAATTTTCACAGGAGAATAATTTTCCTGCACTCAACAAAATGGCTTGCCCCCTTTTAAGGAAGAAATGTTCGTGTCAGATAAAGAAAATGACCAGATAGCCCTTGTTCGTACCCTGCCTCCGTTTGAGCAATTTCTGCTCCAATTTATTTCCATAGTTTATGAACCAGTATCAACAACCTTTCTCGGCAATTGTCTCGCTAGGACGGACATCTCCGTGCCGGGCTCGCAACGTTTGAGCAGTGATGAGCTGGAGGCGGTTGTCAAGCGGCTTCGTGAACAGGATCTGCTCAATGAGCTGAATCAATGTCCGCCCTGTCTTGCCGAACAACTGACCCGGCAGGCGGTGGCTGAAGATCGTTTCACCGTTTTTGCCGCCCTGATTGAAAAAGAAGCTCCGGTGTCCTATCTGTACGGTAAATGGTCCACCCGTTGTCAACGGGCTCTTCGTCAATTCCGCATCGGTATTTATTCGGATGATTTTGACAAAATTGACGAAGCGGTCATTTTCACAAGAGAGCACTGCCAAAAGCACTTAGGGACGGAACCTCCGGCTGTCAGAATTGTCGCTCGAAATTTCAACGCCGTCTGGTTCGGCGGCCTGCCCGGTTCGCTTCAGTTTTTTCTTCTGCACAACATTCTCCGTTATTCCATGGACAAAGTCCTCCATTTCCCGGAGGTTATCGACTATCTTGAGGACGAGAAAGGGATGACCTTGTCTGAGGATGAACGGGTTCCCTTTCAGCGGATGTTGGCCGGATACTATCTGTTACAGGCTGATTTCGGAAAACTTGAAAGTCTTTTGAGCACCTATGCTGATTCTTTTCATGGATCGGGTTTTTCCGGGAGCCTCGCTTTTTTGCGTGGCCGGGTTGATGAAGCCTTGGATCTTTTTGAAGAGGATCTTGCTCTGCTCAATAAATATGCCGGCCCTGAAGGCGGTTTTTTTTTAAATATCAACGGTATATTCTGTATCTTGGCTTTACTCTCCCGTAATTCCGAAAGGGATCGCGACTTGATTCGTCGTGCGGTCGCTCTGGTGCTTGATCAGTGTAAAGGGTGCCCTGAAGAAATACCGTTTCGTTTTTTTGATGCCTATACCCGTACTATAGACGGTGTTATGCCGGATATGCGGGTTTTGACCGAGCGTTTTGAGGCAGAGGGCCGGGGAATGAGTTCTCTGATCGCTGTTTTGTCGCTCTATTGGATCGGTGTAGAAATACCTGAAAAATTTCAGCAGGTCTTGGTCTCGCTTCATGAAAAGGCGGAAAAAAATAATTTTTTCTGGCTGGCTATGGAGGCGGCTGAATTGCTGGCCGCCCTTGAGTCCGGGCATGATGGTATGGCAGAAGCGGCGAAAAAACGGAGAAAAGAAAATAAGTGTGCAACTGTCATCCATATAATTTCTCCGGATAAGCATTCCTGGAAGCAAAGTCTCCAAGAACTGATCGCCGTGACCAGCCGTTCGAGGAGGCCGGAAAAAACCAGTCGTTTAGTCTGGCTGGTAGGTTTTGACGGAGAAAGTTTGTTGCTGACCAGCAAGGAGCAGAAAAAAAAAGGTGCCAGTAAATGGAGCAAGGGCAGGGGGATCGGTCTGAACCGGCTGATGCAGCCTGAGTATTTTGATTTTCTTACTGAGCAGGATATTAAAATTTGTGCGGCGTTGCGGCAGGTGGGCGATATCAACGCCCGTAACGGCGGCTGTGAATTTGATATGAATGAAGCTCTGCCCGCCTTGGTCAGCCATCCGCTTGTATTTCTCGAAAAGTCAGGGCATGTGCCGGTGGAGGTTGTGGCAGGTGAACCGGAGTTGATGGTTGAGGAGCAGGACGGCTACCTTTTTATTCATTTTCTCCAGGATATAGGCGAGGGAAAAGTGGCGGTATGGCAGGAAACGCCTACTCGTTTTCGGGTCATGGAAATCAACGAAGAGCACAAAAAAGTAGCTGAGATAACCGGTCGTGACGGTCTGCGCATTCCTGTGGCCGCCAGCGGTCAGGTTTTAAACGCCATAGGCAATATAGCCTCGTTCATGACCGTGCATTCGTCTATCAATGTTGGGGCGGCGGAGCAGGGGGCGCAGATTGTCGAGTCTGATTCCACTGTTCATATTCATATTATTCCCTATGGTAGCGGTTTTCGTTTAGAAATGTTTGTTCAGCCTTTTTCTCGGCGCGGTCCGTATTTGAAGCCGGGAGCCGGGGTGGCCAATCTGATGGCCGAGGTGAACGAGCGACGGATGCAGACCAGAAGAAATCTTCTGCTTGAAGAGGAAAAGGCGCGGGAGGTGGAGGAAAGTTGCCCCATTCTCGATCTTGCCATTGATCTGGAGCAAGAGAATGATCGGGAATGGCATATGCTGGATCCTGAAGAATGTCTTCAAGCTCTGCTTGAATTGGAGGAAATTCGTGACAAGGTGGTTCTGGAATGGCCTGAAGGCGAAAAAATCGCAGTGCGCCGGAGAGCTGGAGTTAATCAACTGAACCTCAATATCCGCACCGGTCAGCAGGACTGGTTCGCTCTATCCGGTCATGTTCAGGTTGATCAAGATCAGGTTATTGACTTGAAATCTTTGCTGGATAAAGTGCGTGAATCTCACAGCCGTTTTATTCCCTTGGGTAAAGGGCAGTTTCTGGCTTTAACCCAGGAATTTCGTGATCGGCTTGAGGAATTGATTCAATTCGGGGATACCGGCAGTCAGAGCGAAACTGAGGATGACGAAATCAAGGTGCATCCTCTAGCCGCTCTTGCATTAGAGGATTTGACCCGTCAGGCTAATACCAGCGCAGATGACGGTTGGAAAAAACAGCTGAAAAAAATAAATTTTGTGCAGGATTTTGTTCCTGAAGTGCCTTCCACTTTGCTGGCGGAGTTACGTGATTACCAGGCCGAGGGCTTTGTCTGGATGACTCGACTCGCCCACCTTGGCGTGGGGGGCTGTCTCGCCGATGACATGGGTTTGGGGAAAACCTTGCAAGCTCTTGCTGTTATTCTTGATCGGGCTGAGGATGGACCCACTTTGGTTATTGCGCCCACTTCCGTCTGTATGAACTGGGAAAAGGAGGCGGCCCGCTTCGCCCCGACCCTGACCTTGCTGACTCTTACTGGTATGGACAGGGAAGCTGTTGTGCAGGCCTTGAAAAAACGAGATATCCTTGTGACCAGTTACACCCTGCTCCAGCAGGAAGTGGCGTTGCTGGAAACGGTTTCTTGGCAGACTATTGTGTTGGATGAGGCCCAGTCCATTAAGAATGCGGCAACCAAACGCTCCAAGGCCGCCATGCGTCTGAAGGCAAAATTTCGGCTTATCACAACAGGCACCCCCATTGAAAATCATCTGGGAGAACTCTGGAATCTATTTAATTTTATTAATCCAGGACTGCTAGGAACTTATAAACAGTTCAACTCCCGTTTTGGTATTCCTATTGAAAAGCACCATGATCGTCCCGCCCGCCTGCAACTGAAAAAGTTGATACGCCCTTTTATGCTCCGTCGGATCAAATCCGAAGTGCTTGATGAGTTGCCGCCGCGTACTGAAATTACTTTGCGGGTGGAGATGAAAAAATCAGAAATTCAGTTTTATGAGGCCATCCGCCAGCAGGCCATAGAAAATATTGAAAGCAACGGCCAGAAGAGCGGTCGCCACCTTCAAATTCTTGCGGAGATTATGCGGTTACGTCGAGCCTGCTGCAACCCAAAATTGATTGATGAAAATACGAAAATATCCTCCGCCAAACTTCAGGTGTTCGCCGAAGTTGTGGAGGAACTGTTAGCTTCCCATCATAAGGCTCTAGTTTTTAGTCAGTTCACCGGTCACCTCGCTTTGATACGTGAATACCTTGATGAGCAGGGAATTTACTATAAATATCTGGACGGCACCACCCCGGCCAAGGAACGTCTGCGACAAGTGGACTCTTTTCAGGCTGGTGAGGGAGATCTCTTTCTTATCAGCCTGAAAGCCGGAGGACTCGGATTGAATCTGACAGCGGCTGATTATGTCATTCATATGGATCCTTGGTGGAATCCAGCTGTGGAGGATCAAGCCGCAGATCGCGCCCACCGTATTGGTCAGAAACGACCAGTGACCGTATATCGTCTGGTGACGGCCAATACGATTGAGGAAAAAATTGTCCGGCTCCATCAGGAAAAACGAAATTTGGCGAATTCTCTGCTAGAAGGAACAGATGTGGGGGCTCGTATCAGTGCGGATGAGCTGTTGGAATTGATTCGGGCGAGTTAGGCTATAGGCTTTTTAACTATCAACAGCCGGGGAACAGAGGAAAGAGTACCACCCTTGATGCACAGATTTCAGCAACCACAGTAAAAGAGTGAAAATTTGTGCATCCGGGGGCTGTGATGATTAATATATCCGATATTTGCCGAATCTGAAAATTTCTGCTTAATTTGTTGTTGTATTTCCATCTGTTTCGACGGTGTCATTTTCTCGTGTTGTTGGCGAAGTCGTCGATATCGAGACAGTACCTGATCCCGTGTCGTTTATTTCAGAGGAGGATTCAGGATTGGGTACCGCTTCACTGTTGATCAGTGAGTATGACTGCTGATCCTTATTGAAAATAAAAGCAAAAGGATTCCAGTTAGTATACCAACAGAATAGAGAAATGCATGTTATAATCAGCAGAAGGAGTCCGCTCGCCCAAGTTGCTGAGGAAATATGTGCGGGTTCGGCAAGTCGTTTTGCGGACAGCCTGTTGTTGTGTTGGTCAAATCGGCTCTTTTTTCTTCCGGTTGAATGCAGATCCCGATGTGCAAAAAAAGCTCTTGCAGTTTTAGCTCCATCAAGACCAAGAAATTTTGCATAAATTGCCAGCTGACCTCGGATAAAAGTGTCAGCTGGCAAGTCATTATAATTCTCATGCTCAATGGAGATCAAATTGGAAGAGGAAATATTCGTTTCCGCCGAAATATCAGGGATGCTCAGACCTTTTTTTTCACGCTCCTGACGCAACAGTTTACCGACAGTTATCGTCTCGGTATTCTGATTTTCAGATGAATATTGATCTTCCTGTTCAATTTTTTTTTCAGGTTTGTTTAGGTTTATTTTTTCTTTGCTCATTATATCATTATAGGGTGAAGATGATTTTTTTGCTGTAATTTTACTCAGCATCAGCATAATCGAAGCTTTCCGCTTACAGCTTCTTCGCCTAAAATCAGGAAGTCGTCTGTTTGATGCATTGCTGTTGTTTATTGCCGGTTGATATCTATCCTTTAATACTATAAAATTTTAATATATGCTTCTTTGCGAATCTTTTCAAGCCACGTTTTGTAGAGTTGTTCAGCCTCCTGTTTATAAAGTGTATCACGAATTTCCTGCTTAACAATTTCGTAAGGAGTTTTAGCATCCTTCTGTCCGTTTGACAGGAGCTTGAAGATCATATAGCCGTCAGGACTCTCAACAACCGGACTTATTTCTCTTGGCTTAAGCGAGGTCACTGCGTCCCGCATGTAGGCGGCCATTTCATTTTTTTGAAAGGTGCCGATATCACCGCCATCCGTAGCTGAAGGCAGATCAGAGTGCTGACGGGCGAGTTCTTTAAAATCCCGGCCTTCCACGGCGAGCCTGCGTACCGCCTCCGCCCGTTTTTTGGCTGCTTTTTTCTTTGAGGAGATATCAAGTCCTTCGGTTTCTTTGAGTGGACTAAAGCCGATTTGCAATAGATAATATCCAGCCGTCACCTTTTCAGTATATTGGTTTCCATAATAGTCTCTTATCTTTTCTTCAGGAACAGCGACCTTGGAGCGTACCTCATAATTGACCACTTTGGAGCTGAGAATCTGATCACGAAGTGTTTCACGATATTGCTGTTCAGTGGAGCCCATTCTTTTTAGCTCGGCCTTGAATTCTTCATTGTTGATGCTGTTGCGTCGTAACACATCTTTCTGGGCATTGTTAATTTCCGCATCCGTGACGGAAATATGCATCAAAGCAGCCTGTTGTATCAATAGTGTTTTTTCGATAAGTTTTTCAAGAATATTTTTTTTAGCCTGTTGCAGAGCCGTGTCAAGTTGTTCAGGGGGGGCCTTTTCTCTGATTTGTTGAAAAATAGGCATTCCCGCTTCGTTGATATCAGAGAGAGTAATGACATCTTCGTTGACGACAGCCACACAGGTGTCAATGATATCGGCCTCGGACGGGACGATCCGTATGGACAACACAAAAAATAAAATGATCAGTACGCTTCGTATTTTCATGCAATTATATCGAGTGCTATTTATGTGTAAGTTACAGAGCAGGAAAAGAACAGGAAACCTCGGCCTGTCAGGAGCCACACTGGAGACGTTTTTAAAATAAACATTTAATAATTACACAAAACATTGTAAAGACGCAATGCTTTTTAAACGGCGGCTTGAAGAAGGATGTCCGGGAGAAGCGGGAAGGAGAGCGGCCCTCGGCTCTTGGACGAAATCCGCTTCTTTGTTGACAGAACACTATTTATAGATATAAATACAGGTGCTGTTCCATCAACATAACGATACTGTTGCTTATACATAATATACTGAACAGGAGATTTAATGAATTCAATGAGCGAGAAAAAAGCGATCCTTCTGATGACCGGCCTAGTATTGTCGCTGATGATCAGCGGTATCGCGCAATCCACTCCTATGCCGAGATTCACCCTGCCTTCCGCTACTAACGGTGAATATGTCAACAGTGACGTTTTTAGAGGTAAGGTGTTGCTAATCACCTTTTTTGCGACCTGGTGTCCACCTTGTAGGCAGGAAATTCCCACCTTGATTCAACTTCAGCGGGAATTGGCCGGAAGAGGTTTTTCCGTCCTTGGTCTTTCTATGGATGAAGGCGGTTTCGGCATTGTCGCTGACTTAGTAAGGCAGGAAAGAATTAATTATCCTGTCCTGATGGTTGACTATGATGTCATAAACAGATTCGGGGGTATCGCAGGCATTCCCACTTCATTTTTGATCAGTGCTCGCGGAGAAATGATACGGGTTTATTCAGGGTATGTTCAGCATGAGCTACTAAGGCAGGACATTGAGGAGCTTTTGCCGAGAATCCCGAAACGAACTGAAAGAAGAAGAGAAATACGTAGGGAGGTAAGGGAGGTTCACAGTGTGCAACGAGTAAAGGAACCTATACAGACCTATCCCAATCATGTTCAACATGAGCCGGTTAAGCGGGATGTCGAGAAAATTTGGCCAAAAAATCTTGAAAATAACAAAAAGGGGAAAGAGCTTCACAGCGTGCAAAGAGTGAAGGAACCTATAAAGATCTACCCCAATCGTGTTCGAAATGAGCCGGTTAAGCGGGATGTCGAGAAGATTTGGCCGAAAAATCCTGAAAATAATAAAAAGGTGAAAAAGCTTCACAGCGTAAAAATAGTGAAGAAACCTATACAGATCTATTCCAATCATGTTCGATATGAGCCGCTTCAGCAGAAGCATGAGGAGGTGTTGCCGAAAAAGCCTGCGAATCACAGAAAGGTGACAGAGGCTCACAGTCTGAAAAGGGCTGGATCTATACATAACTATCCCGATTATGTTCGGCATGAGCCGGTTAAGCAGGATGCCGAGAAGATTTTGCCGAAAAAGTCTGAAAACAACAAAAAGGTGCAAGAGGTTCACGGTGTGAAAAGGGCGGAGGAATCCAAAAAAGAGAAAATATTGAAGCCCTCAAGAAAGGTGAATAAGAAGGTAGAAGTGAAGAAAGAATCTGAAAAAATAGCTGAAAAAGTAGAAAAAACCGAAGATTCGAAAAAGACGGAACAACAAGAAAAACAGGAGGAAATAAAAGAATTGAAAGACTCGAAAAAGACAAAAGAATAACTCTTTTTTTCGTGTTGACAAGCCGTTGAGAAATTTTTATAGTATAGATTATCAATTCTTTTAGAAAACCTAAACTCTATACAAGGAAATTATCATGAATAAAACGATAGCAGTAGGCTTGGTCGTAGCTTTCGCAGTCACAGCCGGTATAGCTTTCGCTTCTGAAAAATGCACAGTCGATACTGTTGAAGGCGACACAGTGACCATGACTTGCAAAAAGACTGAGTTAAAAGTGGGTGATACTGTCAAGGTGAAAGCGAAGAAGAAAGAAGTGGTTGAAGGTTGCTGAAACCGAACAACAAGTATTGCTGTTTAAAGAAGAAACACCTTGTTCAGCCTTTTTTCAAAGCCGGTGGCGTATAAGCGTCATCGGCTTTTTTGATTTTTGACACATTTTTTCAAAAAAAATTTAAGAGAATGCTATGGATCCGCAGACGCTCCCTGTCGAAGTGCTGAAATTGTACAATAAAATCAAAAAGCAGTACAGTGTGGACTTTGAGTCCTTGAAACTTGCTGATGATCTTCATCTGCGCTTGTTGAAACTTACCGATATTGAGCAAATACTGGCAGGCAAAGATCCGCTGAAAAATCCTTCCGAATTTCCCTTCTGGATACGACTTTGGGAAGCGGCTATCGTTCTTTCTCGTTTCATGGTGAATTTGCGTCCTGCTTCGGGCACGACAGTGCTTGAGCTCGGTGCCGGTCTGGCCGCGCCTGGATTGACGGCGGCGGCCTTGGGTTGCTCTGTCACCCTGACTGATTATGAAGAAATGATTCTTGATTTCGGCAGGGTCAGTGCGGCGGCCTCTGGATTAGACAAGGTCAATTTTGCCATGTTGGACTGGTTGGCTCCGCCAGAGATGGAGCGTTATGATATAATTCTTGGAGCCGAGGTTCTGTTTCGGGATGAATTCTTTGAACCGTTGCTTGCCGTCATGCGCAAGGCCCTGAAACCGGACGGTGTTGTTTATCTGGCCCATGATATCAAGCGGAAATCCGTTCGTCCTTTTTTAGAGCTGGCGGAAAAAGAATATACGATTTCCGCTTCAAAACGTACTCTGAAAAGCCTTGAGCAGGATAAAGAAGTTTTGCTCACCCGCCTGACTCCGCGCTGATTTTTATTGCTTTCTCCGCTGTTGTGTATCCTGTCAGTTTGAATATTTCCGGTAAACTCTGTGTCGTTGTCGGCGGCGGTAAGGTGGCGGAACGCAAGGTGCTTGCTCTGCTTAAAGCCGGAGCCTCAGTGCGGATTATCAGTCCCCTGCTTACCGAGACCTTGGCCGTATTAGTTGAGGATAAGGTCGCGGATAAGATTGCGGATAAGGAAAACGAGACGGGCTGTCATACCGAAAATATCGAAGATACTGAAGGCCGTCTTGCCTGGTGGAAACGGGGATATCAGCAGGGAGACCTCGCTGGCGCTCAGCTGGTTTTCGCCGCCACAGACAACGAGAAGGTGCAAGAGACGGTTGTTCAAGATGCGAATCAAGCTGATCTGTTGGTGAATGTGGCGGATGCCCCAGAACTGTGCGACTTTCATGTGCCAGCTGTTGTCCGGCGGGGTGATCTGACTATAGCCGTATCCACCAATGGAGCAAGTCCGGCTGTTGCGGCCAGGGTCAGGCGGCGGCTGGCGGAAGATTATGGTCAGGAATATGCTCTGCTGTTGCGTCTGATGTCCGAACTCAGGGAGCAGGTGTGCGCTGGCCCTTTGGATTGTGCTGAACGAAAAATACTGTTTCAAAATATTCTCCATGACGATATAATCGACTGGATAAAGGCCGAGCGATGGGATCTGTTGCGAGATCATTTTTCCAAGGTTATCGGTTCGAAAGTAGAATTTGATATCAGTCAACTGAAAAGGAACAAATAAGGATCAGATGAGCTACCTGCTTTTTCAAGCCAGCTTTGCAGCCTACTTTTTTGCGGCCGCAACCTATTTAGCCTTTTTTATCAACCAGAAAAATCAGGTACGAGATGTCGCCCGCATTATTTTTCTCACCGCCGCCGTCCTTCACACGATAAACATCATTTCCCGTTATATTGAGGCCGGGCATACCCCCATCACCAGCATTCATGAGACTGTTTCCTTTTTCGCTTGGGCTGTTGCTTGGTGCCATCTTTCCTTTCGTTGGCGTTATACGGTAAAAAATTCAGGTGTGTTCACCGGAGTCGTCACGCTCATGCTCATGCTAACAGCCTCGCTGGCCTCCCGTGAAATAATGCCCTTGCCGCCGGACATGCGGTCGTGGTTATTGCCCGTGCATGCCTCTATCTCGATTATCGCTGACGCATTTCTCACCTTGGCCGCTATAGGCTGCGCCATGTATCTCCTGCAGGAAAGGGAGCTGAAGCGAAAACGGTTTGGTTTTTTCTTTTCCCGTCTGCCTTCCCTGGATACGTTGGATAAGCTGAACCAGCACTGTATCAGCATCGGTTTTCCCCTGATGACTGTAGGCATGTTGACCGGTTATATATGGGCGCGACAGATATGGGGTGGACGAGCTTGGCAGTGGGACCCCAAGATTGTCAGTGCTATGATCACCTGGTTGCTTTATGCCGGACTCATGCATCAGCGTTTCACTATGGGTTGGAGAGGACGGCGGGCCGCCTGGATGACTGTTGTCGCTTTCTGCGCTGTCCTTCTCACTCTCTGGTTTTTACTGAGAGGAGGGGCGTGACATGGGCCGTGATTCTATAGTTCTTCTTGGGGTGAATCATAAAAAGACCCCTCTGAAGATACGGGAGAAGCTCGCTTTGACCGGGGGCTATGAAGAGCCTTTGGATAAATTGCGCCAACTGGATGGTCTGAAAGAATACTACCTGCTATCCACCTGTAACCGGGTGGAAATTCTTTTCACCTGTCAGGAGCCTAAGCTGATGCGTCAGGAGGTGCTTGACCTGCTCTTTGCCGGTAAAGTGAGCAGAGAGGAGGTCGCAGACTGCATTTATACCTATGAAGATCAAGAGGCTGTGAATCATCTGTTTATGGTTTCTTCCAGTCTGGATTCCATGATTGTGGGTGAGTCTCAGATTTTAGGGCAGTTGAAGGACACGCCTCCCGGAAAAAAACATCGGGACTGATTCTCAACAAGCTGTTGCATAAATCATTTTCCGTGGCCAAGCGGGTGCGTACTGAGACTAGGATAGGAGCCAATGCCGTGTCGATCTCCTATGCTGCGGTTGAATTAGGACGTAAGATCTTTGGTGATTTAAAGGGAAAACGGGTCATGCTGGTGGGAGCCGGTGAGATGGCCGAACTTGCCGCTGAGCATTTGGTTACGCAGGGAATCCAAGAGGTCGTGGTCGCTAACCGTACCTTGGAGAGGGCCATGAAGCTGGCCACACGATTCAACGGCAGAGCGGTCGGACTTGATGAGCTGGTGGAGCAACTTATTGATGTTGATATTATTATCAG
>RCNA010000022.1_pt1 | contig 19256 bp, 23 predicted proteins | sample 2041331 | NCBI WGS metagenome assembly RCNA01 (sample SAMN09708233, study PRJNA481090) | Marine sediment metagenome, whole genome shotgun sequencing project. | reverse complement strand
TATTCTTGTGACCAACGTTTTCGTTTTAAATGTTTTTTCTTATCCCAAACACTATTAATTTCTGGAATTGACGAATATTTTTCATAATATCCACAATCATTTAATGGAAAACGTAAAAATTTAAATAAAATCATTCCATTTAAAATTTTATCAATTGATTTTGATCGATATTTAGGTGAACAATCTTCTAAAACAATATTAATTGTAAAACCTTGAGTTTGTTCAACATCATCATATTCAATTTCTGGAAAAATTAATTGTTCTTTTAAACCAAACGTATAATTACCGGCTTTATCGAAACTTCGTAATGAGAAACCCCGAAAATCACGAATTTGAGCAAATGTAAAAAATATTAATTTAGTTAAAAATGTATACATTTTTTTACCTCTTAATGTTACATTTAAACCTAATTCCATATCTTCTCGAATTTTAAACGCAGCAATTGCTTTTTTTGCTCTTGTAATAATTGGTTTTTGTCCAGTAATTCGTTCAAATTCTTCAATGTTTTTTTTTAAAACCTTAGTATTTTGAGCTGCTAAGCCAAGTCCACGGTTAATTTGAATTTTCTTTAATTTTGGAACAGTATGAGGATTCTTAAATAATTTTGGACTATTTTTTATTAAAATTGGCTTAATACCTTCATTATACTCTTTCTTTATATCTTCAAGTAAATTGTGAATATCAGCAATTTCTTCTAATGAATGTTGATTTAGCATATTAAGAGACTTCTTTTAAATTTAATTTTACATTTGAATGATGAATGGCAGCTTCAAATTGTTTAATTTCTCCAATTTCATTCTCTGTATTTGGTTTAACATGTTTAAACTTGAAATTAATTCCTTTTACTAAAACTTTTCCTGCTTTCTTATTAATTTTAAGAATTTCACCTGTTTCATTTTTATGAAAACCTGAAATGATTATTACTATATCACCTACTTTGATATGCATCTTCTGGTTTTTCGTCATTTATAAAACCTCCGGTGCTAATGAAACAATTCTAGAAAAGTTTTTATCACGAATTTCACGAGCAACAGGCCCAAATACACGTGTACCACGAGGATTATTATCTGGATTTACAACTACAGCTGCATTATCATCAAACCTAATATACATTCCATCTTGACGACGAATAGTTTTTTTTGTTCGTACAATAATTGCTCTTACTATATCAGAACGCTTTATTGGCATATTCGGAATAGCTTCTTTAACTACTGCAATGATAGTATCACCAATTTTCGCGTATTTTTTATTTCCACCTAATACTCGAATACACATAACCTTTTTAGCACCCGTATTGTCGGCTACTGTTAACATTGTTTGAGGATAAATCATAAAAATATCATTTAACTTATTAACTTAACGATGATGTTGAAAGAATTTTCAAGAACTTCCAACGTTTTTTCTTACTTAATGGACGACATTCTTCTAGCAATACTTGATCACCAATATTACACGTTTCTAATTCATCATGAGCTACATATTTTTTAGTTCTCGTTAATGTTTTAGAATAAGTGGGATGTGGATATCGATTTTCAATTTTTACCACAATAGTTTTTTGCATCTTATTACTAACTACAATACCAATTTCTTGCTTGACTGGCATCTCAAACTCCTTAATTTTCTATTGAATAATATAAATTTTTTACCATTTATCTTAATTTGTAATTAAGTTATTACTTTCTTCTTTTTGTTCAAGATTCTGTAATCTTGATGTTAAAAGTGTTTTTAACTGAGCTAAACGACGTTTCGCATATTTTATTTCATGTGATTTAAAACTTTGACGAGTAGCTTTTTTAAAACGTAAATTAAATAATTGATTTTCAGTTTCAATAATTGCTTCTGATACTTCTGCATTTGAAAGTGAAATAATATCAGTAAATTGAGGTACACCCATATTTTTTATTTAATATTATCTTTAATAATAAATTTTGTTTTTAATGGCAATTTATAAGATGCTAAATTTAATGCACCTCGAGCAACTTCTTCAGGAACTGAACCAATTTCAAAAATAACTGTTCCTGGTTTTACTACAGCTACCCAATAATCCACAGCTCCTTTACCTGAACCCATTCTTGATTCGGCAGCCCGAGCTGTTACAGATTTATCAGGAAAAATTCGAATCCATAGTGAAGCTCCACGTTTTGTATACCGTGTTATAGTTCGACGAGCTGCTTCAATTTGACGTGATGTTATCCAATTTGGTTCTAATGCTTGTAAACCAAAATTTCCGAAGCAGAGTTCATTTCCACGAGTTTTTTTACCTCGCATACGTCCACGATGATGTTTTCTATATTTTGTTCTTTTTGGACTCAACATAACAAATTAATTTAATAAAAATATAAACTTTTTCAATTATTGAAAACTTTTTTCTATTTTGCTAGGATTTCACTTTTGAATAACCAAACTTTAATTCCTAAAACTCCATAGATTGTATTTGCTTCTTGTGTTGCATAATCGATATCTGCACGTAAAGTTTGTAATGGTACTCGACCTTCACGAATCCATTCATTTCGAGCAATTTCAGCACCATTTAAACGTCCAGAAACTTGAATTTTAATTCCATTTACATTTTGTTTTTGAGCTCTTTGTAATGCTTCACGTATTGCTCTTCTAAATGCAATACGTTTTTCTAATTGCTCAGCAACCAGATCAGCAAGAAGAGAAGCATTTAAATCAACTTTTTCTACTTCAAAAACGTTAATTGTGAGTTGACGACTTGATGGTAATAATTTTTTAAGATTATTTAATAAATTTTCAAGTCCCGCACCAAGATCGCCTACTAATATTCCCGGCTTTCCAGTTTCAATATTTAATTGAATCTGATCATTTAATCCATTTCGATTTATTTGGACATTTGAAATACTATTTGTCTTTGAAATTGTATTTATATAAGTTCGAATTTTATCATCTTCTTGCAAGATATTGGCATATTGATTAAAATTAGCATACCATTTAGATTTATGTTCTTGTGTAATACCTAATCTAAATCCTAAAGGATGTGTTTTTTGCCCCATAGAATAAATCCTTTTAATTTAAAATTAAATTTATTATTTAGTTGTTTAATTATTTGCCTTCATAATAACGGTAATATGACAGGTCGGCTTTAAAATTTTATATGCTCGTCCTTGAGCACGTGGTCGAATTCTTTTTAACTTAGGTCCTTCATCTGCAAAAATTTCATCAATAATTAATTTTTTTTTATCTAATCCATAATTATGTTTTGCATTTGCGGCTGCTGAATGAACTACTTGCCAAATCGGCCCACCAGCATCATAAGGTAGAAATTCTAAAATCATTAATGCTTCTTGGTATGAACGACCACGAATTTGATCTATAACTCGTCGTATCTTATGAGGAGACATACGAATATATTTAGCTACTGCTTTGACTGATTGGTTGTCTGACATAAATAATTATTTTTAATATGTAATATTCAATAAATATTCAATAGAAAGATTAAACTTTTAAGAAACTGAGAGTTTGAACATTAATAGTTTTTTAATTAATTTCATTAAAAAATAAACCTATTTTTTTTTTAATTTTGGATGTAACATTATGATTTACCATAATGAATCTTGTTTTTTAATAGGTACTCTAGTTTTATACAAAAGCTTAATTGTTATATAACTAAATTGTTCAAAATGTGAAGAGTCATTATTAAGAAATTTATTAACTTTTGATATTTCATTAATATAAATTTCATGAATCCATATATCAAAAAAGTTAATCGAAAAATTATTCTGCAATGAAAGAACAGGTGAATGTAAAATTGCTAAAAGATTATCTCGTTCGCGTGGGTTTGACTTAAATGAATATAAAATATCATCAATTGCATAATAAATATATTTATTTTGAAAACTATTTAAAATAAGTTTCGCAATTGGAGATAATTTTTTCTCATATCTTATTTGAAAAGTTTTAGATGTAATTTCATTTGGTTTGGGATATTGAAGAGGTTTTCCTTCACTTCGATTACTTGAACTACGTTTTTTAGTTATCGAAAATTCTTCATTGCATCGACATCTATTCTTGTATAGAATTCGATTCATTTCTTAATTTATTTAACGATTTACTTTTTTATCAGTTTTAACATGAGATTTAAAAGTTCTTGTTGATACAAATTCTCCTAGTTTATGGCCAACTAATTGATCTGAAATAAAAATTGGTACATGCTGTTTACCATTGTAGATTGCAATTGTAAATCCAATCATACTAGGTAAAATAGTTGATGATCGAGACCAAGTTGTAATTGTATCTTTTTTACCAGCTTTATTCATTTTATTAATTTTTTTTAATAAATGATAAGCGACGAACGGACTTTTTTTTAATGATCTTGGCATCTTTAAAATATTTTTATGAATTTTTAAATTATTAAATTATGCTTTAAGAACGTCTACGAAGAATATATGCATCACTTAATTTTTTTCTTTTTCTTGTTTTCATCCCTAATGCCGGTTTTCCCCATGGAGTTAATGGACGAGTTCGACCAATTGGTGCTCTTCCTTCACCACCACCATGTGGATGATCACACGGATTCATTACTGAACCACGAACAGTTGGACGTTTACCTAACCAACGAGTTCTTCCAGCTTTACCACTTTGTACTAAAAATGCGTCATTATTGCTGACTTCTCCAATTGTTGCTAAACATTCTTTACGAATTAATCTAATTTCTTTTGATGGTAATCTTAAAGTAACATAGTCTCCTTCTTTAGCTAAAATCTTTGCTGATGTTCCACCTGCTCTAACAATTTGCCCACCACGATTTGAAATTAATTCAATATTATGAATTGAAGTTCCTAAAGAAATTTCTTCTAATGGTAAAGTATTACCAATATTTAATGGTGAACCAGAACCAGAAAGAATTATATTACCAACATTTAAATTTTTAGGATGTAAAATATATCGTTTTTCACCATCTACATAATTAATTAAGGCAATTCTAGCATTTCTGTTTGGATCATATTCAATTGCTGCTACGATTCCTTCAATACCATATTTATTACGTTTAAAATCAATCATTCTATAACGTTTTTTATGACCACCCCCACGATGACGGATAGTAATTACACCTCTATTGTTCCGACCTTTGTTTCGATGATTTTTTCGAATTAAACTTTTTTCTGGTTTATTCTTTGTAATTTCATCGAATGCTGAAAGTGCTCGAGTTCTTGTACCTGGTGTATATGATTTGTAAAGACGAATACTCATAATCTTTATTCTTTTTTTTTAATTTATTAATTCTCAGTAAATAAATTGATTACATCGCCTTCAGATAAAGTTACAATTGCTTTTTTATATTGTGGTTTCCAACCAAGATATTTTCCGACACGTTTCTTCTTACGTGGTAATCGACATGTATTAATTTTTATAACTTTTACGTTAAATAAATATTCAATCGCAGCTTTAATTGTAATTTTATCAGAAGAAGGATCTACGACAAAACTATACTGATTATTTTCTAACAGTCGTGTAGCTTTATCTGTAATAATAGGATATTTGATAATTTGTGCGTTACTACGAGAAAAATCTGAAGAATTAATCACAATAAATCTCCTTTATATCATTTATTGCTAATGGAGTTAATAAAATTTGCTTTGCTTTTAACAGACTTAAAGTATTTAAATTTGAAGCAGAAATTAATTCAATATTTTTAAGATTCTGTGTTGATAACTTTAGTGGGATTGTTTTTTTTGAAACAATTACTAATATTTTTTGTTCTAAATTAATATTACAATCTTTACAAACTTTTAAAAAACTTTTTGTTTTTGGTTCGTTAATCCCATTTTCTAAATTTTCAATAATTACAATGTTATTTTTTTTGTTATACAGTAAAGTTTGTAAAGCTAACTGACGTTCTTTTTTATTTAATTTTAAAAAAACTTTTTTTGGTTTAGGTCCAAAAATAACACCACCACCTTTCCATAAAGGTGAACGATTAGAACCTGCCCGAGCACGTCCAGTACCTTTTTGACGCCATGGTTTAGCACCACCACCGCGAACTTCACTTCTAGTTTTTGTTGAAGTTGTTCCCTGTTTTTGAGAAGTATACTGGCGTAAAAGATCTTTATGTAATAAATAATTTCCTGAATTTTCAAGAATATTTAATTTTAATTCATGGCTTTCATTTAATTGGTTTCCATTTACGTCTAATGGAGTATATGTTATAAATTTTTGAATGGTCATACTTCTACTTTATATTTCAATATATTTATTTTGTAACTTGAATTAATTTACTCTGAAGGAACAATACTCAATAAATTTCCAGGTTTTCCTGGAACAGATCCTTTTATTACTAAAACATTTTCATCTGAATTTGTTTGAATAACTTTAAGTTTTTTGATTGTTGCAATCTTATTTCCTAATTGACCTGCCATTTTTTTACCTGGTAAAACACGTCCGGGTGTTGTTCCCATACCAATTGATCCTGGTGCTCTATGATTTTTAGAACCGTGAGTCATTGGACCTCGAGTAAAATTATACCGTTTTTGAAGACCAGAAAAACCTTTACCAACACTTTTACCTCTTATATTCACAAATTGACCTGGTAATAATGAATCAACATTTAGTACTTGACCGATTTTGAACTCATCATCTTCAGTTGTTCTAAATTCTTTTAAATATTTTAAAGGTTGAATATTTGATTTTTGTAAATGTCCTAATTCTGGTTGACTTAATGCTTTACTTGAAACAGCACCATATCCAATTTGAATAGAATCATATCCATCTTTTGATTTAGTTTTTACTTGTGTTACTACACAAGGTCCAACTTTTAAAATTGTAACTGGAATAATATTGCCAGATTCGTCAAAAATTTGAGTCATACCAATTTTATTTCCTAATAAACCTATAGCCACAATATTTCTCCAAATTTATTCTATAATTATTAACTTTGCTATCTCTTTAACTTTTAATAATAAATAAACTAATTAAAATTAGTAAATTATTTTTAATAGTGTAGAAAATTTACTAATTTTTGTCTAGTTAAGATAAATATACAATATTATTAAAATTGTTTTTTGATGCGGTTTATTAGGTTTATGAATGTATTAATTATTGAGTTATAATTCTTTTTAAAATATAAAATATAAAAAAAAAAATAAAAAAAAAATGGCAAAAGTTGTAGGAATCGATTTAGGTACAACCAATTCTGTGGTAGCTGCAATTGAAGGCGGTCAACCAAGTGTAATTATTAACGCTGAAGGTTTAAGAACAACACCTTCGATTGTAGCATATACTAAAAAAGAAGAATTATTAGTAGGGCAAATTGCAAAACGTCAAGCAGTTATTAACCCCGAAAATACTTTCTTTTCAGTTAAAAGATTTATTGGATCAAAAGAAGGAGAAATTGCAGAAGAGTCGAAACAATTACCATACAAAGTAGTTAAAGATCAAAATGACAATATTAAAATTAATTGTCCAGCATTAAAAAAGGAATTTAGTCCAGAAGAAATTTCTGCACAAATTCTAAGAAAATTAATTAATGATGCAAGTGATTATTTAGGGCAAGAAGTAACGCAAGCTGTTATTACTGTACCAGCTTATTTTAATGATTCACAAAGACAAGCAACAATGGATGCTGGAAAAATTGCTGGTATTGAAGTTTTACGAATCATTAATGAACCTACGGCTGCTTCTTTAGCTTATGGATTAGATAAAAAACAAAATGAAACAATTCTAGTTTTTGATTTAGGTGGGGGAACATTCGATGTTTCAATATTAGAAGTAGGTGATGGTATCTTTGAAGTTTTATCAACTGCAGGTGATACAAAGTTAGGTGGTGATGATTTTGATAATGTTTTAGTAAATTGGTTGATTAATGATTTTAAAGAAAAAGAAGGAATTAATTTAGCAAAAGATATTCAAGCTTTACAACGATTAACGGAAGCAGCTGAAAAAGCAAAAATAGAATTATCAACAGTTGACAAAACAACAATTCACTTACCATTTATTACAGCTGATAAAACAGGTCCAAAACATATTGAACAAGAATTGACACGAGAAGTCTTTGAAAAATTATGTGAAAACTTAATTAATCGTTGTAGTATTCCAGTAGAAAAATCATTAAGCGATGCAAGACTTGATAAATCAGATATAAATGAAGTGGTGTTAGTTGGTGGGTCAACACGTATTCCTGCTATTCAAAATTTAGTTGAATCTTTAACTGGAAAAAAACCGAATCAATCTGTTAATCCAGATGAAGTAGTTGCTATTGGAGCAGCAATTCAAGCTGGTATTTTAGCTGGTGAAGTTAAAGATATCTTATTATTAGATGTTACACCATTATCATTAGGTGTTGAAACACTTGGTGGAGTTATGACAAAGATTATTGCTCGAAATACAACAATCCCAGTTAAAAAATCAGAAATGTTTTCAACAGCGGTTGATAATCAAACAAATGTAGAAATTCATATTTTACAAGGTGAACGTGAATTAGTTGCTGGAAACAAAAGTCTTGGTAATTTTAGATTAGATGGAATTCCTCCAGCTGAACGTGGTGTTCCACAAATTGAAGTTACATTTGATATTGATGTGGATGGAATTTTATCAGTAAAAGCAAGAGAAAAAGAAACGGGTGTAGAACAATCAGTAACTATTCAAGGTGCATCTAATTTAAATGAAACAGAAGTTGAAGAAATGATAGTTGAAGCTGAAAAATTTGCTTCTGCTGATAAAGAAAAACGATCAAATATTGATCTAAAAAATCAAGCTGAAGCATTATGTTTTGAAGCTGAAAAAGAGTTTTCTCTTGTAAAAGAAACTCTATCTGAAGAAAAACAACAAAATATTACAAAATTAATTGAAACAATTCGACAAGATATTCAAAATGATAATTTTGACTCATTAAAATCACAACTTGAAGAATTAAAAATAGGCATGAAAGATATGATGGCATCTAAAACTGATAGTGAATCAAATTCAGATCCAATGTCTGATCTAAATGATTTATAATCTACTCTGTTTCCAAAAACCATAAGTGAATTTAAGATTCACTTATGGTTTTACTATCATCCACAATAATACATTCAGTTGTTAAAATCATACTAGCAATCGATGTAGCATTTTGTAAACCAGAACGAGTTACTTTAGCTGGGTCAACAATACCTTCTTCATACAGATTTCCAAAAGTATTTTTTGCCGCATTGTAACCAATTTCAAATTCTTGTTGTTGAACTTTTTCAATAATAACTGGACCATTAATTCCCGCGTTTTCAGCAATTCGACGAAGTGGTGCTAAAATCGCTCTTGATATAATCATTGCTCCAATAAGCTCATCCTCTTTTAGATTATTTTTTGACCATGTCACAAGATTTTCCGATAAATGTGCTAAAGTAGCCCCACCACCAGGAACAATACCTTCTTCTACAGCCGCTCTTGTTGCATTAATGGCATCTTCTAATCGTAATTTTTTATCTTTCATTTCAGTTTCAGTTACAGCACCTACTCGAATGACAGCAATTCCTCCTGATAATTTAGCAATTCGATCTTGTAACTTTTCTTTTTCGTAACCCGTATCAGCAAGATTAATTTGTTTACGAAGTTGTTCACACCGAACTTGAATATCTTCATTAGTTTGTCCATCTGCAACAATTGTTGTAGTATCTTTATTAATTATTATTCGACGTGCTTGGCCTAATAAATTTAATTGAATATTATCTAAACTTAATCCTGCATCCTGTGTAATAACCGTACCACCAGTTAAAATAGCTATATCTTCTAACATTTGTTTGCGTAATTCCCCAAATCCTGGAGCTCGAACAGTTACAACATTTATAATCCCACGTAATTTATTTAAAATTAATGTTGCTAATGCTTCTTTTGCAACATCTTCTGCAATTATAAGAAGTGGACGTTTTGTTTTAGTAATTTGTTCTAAAATTGGTAGTAAATCTTGTTGGATTAATGTAATTTTTTTATCAGTTAAAAGAATATATGGATTGTCATATAAGACTTCCATTTTTTCAGTATTAGTAATAAAATAAGGAGAAATAAAACCTTTTTCTAATTTCATTCCCTCGGTAATTTCTAATTCTGTTACAATTCCTTTACCTTCTTCTAAAGATATTACTCCTTCTTTACCAACTTTAGCTAATGCATCTGCAATTAGTGATCCAATTACATCATCATTACCTGCAGAGATAGAAGCTACTTGCTGAATGGATTGAATATCTTCGACTGGTTGTGCAAATTCATTTATTTGAGTTACTAAATATTGTGTTGCTTTTTCCATACCTAACTTAATAGAAATTGGGTTTGCTCCAGCAGCAACATTTTTTAATCCTTCTTTTACCATAGCATATGCTAAAACAGTAGCTGTTGTAGTACCATCTCCTGCTACATCATTAGTTTTAGATGCAGCTTGACGAATTAAAGAAACTCCCGTATTTTCAATATGGTCTGCTAATTTAATTTCTTTTGCAATTGTTACACCATCATTTACAATTTGAGGTGATCCATAAGATTTTTCTAATACTACATTTCGACCCTTAGGTCCTAATGTGACTGAAACAGCTTCTACCATTATTTCCATTCCACGCTCTAGAGCACGTCGAGCATTATCTTGATATAAAATCTTTTTTGCCATATCTATTAATAAATTATTTTTTATATTTATGATTAAGAATATTTAAGATATTAACTTAATTCAATAATTATTAATTTTGCAAGTTGAAAACCAAATTCTATTAAATTTTTTTTAAAACTTTACTAAAATGCTATTACTATAGTAATATGTTTATTTATAATTGTATTTTGGGCTTGTAGCTCAGTGGACTAGAGCACGTGGCTACGAACTACGGTGTCAGGGGTTCGAATCCCTTCTTGCCCAATATCAAAATTTTCTTATTTGAATTAGAATTTCTAATTCAAAAACTCTGGGGTGTCGCCAAGTGGTAAGGCTGTGGACTTTGACTCCGCCATTCGCAGGTTCGAATCCTGCCACCCCAGTTATAAGGTGATAGTGTTGAAATTTAACTAAGAAAAAGTTGTTTTTAATTTACATAATTTGCATAATTAAATTAAACTGTAACTGTTATAATTTATTGATTGTACATTGAGGATATGACTATGGAAGCTAAAATTCAATTTATTAAAGGTCTTGATGAAAAGGTGTTACCTGACGTTCGTTTAACACGATCTAGAGCGGGAAGTACTGGAACAGCGACTTTTAGATTTAAAAATCCTAATATCTTAGATAAAAGTACTGCAAAAGAAGGTGAAATTACAGGAATGTATTTAATTGATAAAGAAGGAACTTTAGAAACACGCGATGTAAATGCTCGATTTGTAAATGGAAAACCTGAAGCAATTGAATCCATTTATATTATGAAAAGCCCAGAAGCATGGGACAGATTTATGAGATTTATGGAAAGATATGGAGAAACAAATGGTTTAGTTTTTACCAAAGCAAATTAAATAAAAAAGTTTTCAATCATTCAAAAATGCAGACATCATTAAAATGGGTTAACGAATTAGTAAATATTGAATCTGTTAATTTAGACTATTTAGTTGAAAAATTAACACTTGGAGGTTTTGAAGTTGAAGAAGTTTTTGAGCTAAATATCAATGGTCAAGAAGAAATAGCATTAGATATATCAGCAACTGCAAATCGCTCAGATAGTTTATCAATTCAAGGTATTTCAAAAGAAATTGCTGCTTTATTAAATAAACCATGTAAAATATCTAACTATTCTATCGAAGATTTAGATTGTAAACAAGATATTGAAGATTTATCTTCAACTATTTCAAATAAAGAAAACTGTTCAGTATTTATTTCAATGACAGTTGAAAATTTAACTAATTTTACAGTACCTAAATGGTTACAACAAAAATTAATTAGTTCTGGATTATCTCCAACAAATAATTTATTAGATTTTCAAAATTATATTTTATTAGAAACTGGATATCCATTTGAATTTTATGATTTAAATAAACTTTATTCAAAACTTAATACTTCAAAATTTGATTTAACCGTTGGAACTGGAAAGAGTGAAGAAAAATTTCTTGCAAGCAATAATATAGATTATAAATTAAATAATTCAATTTCAATAATCAGAGCCAACGCAGTTCCAATTAGTATTGCAGGAATTATTTCAAATAAAGATTTTGATTATTCTGATAATACTAAATCTTTATTAATTGAAGGGAGTATTTTTAACTCTACAAAAATTCGTCAACAATCTAGAATGTTAAGTTTACGAACTGATCGATCAGCAAGATATGAGAAATCACTAAAAAATATTAATTTATTAGAATCATTCTATAAATTAATTTCTTTATTACGAATATCAAATCCAAATTTAGTTTGTAAACTTCATACAATTAATAAAAGTGTCGAACAAATTCCAGAGCCTATTATTTTACATTATAAAACTATTAAAGAAATTTTAGGGCCAATTAAACAAGATTCACAAGATGCGTTTACTTATATTACATCTGAAAGAATCACAAACTATTTAAATCGACTAAATTTTAATTACATTTATGATGATTCAAAACTAAATTGGAAAGTTGATATTCCATACTCTCGAAGTGATGATATTACGCGTGAAATTGATTTAGTTGAAGAAATTGGTCGATTACATGGGTTTAACAATTTTGTAGCAAACTTACCAAAAATCAAGACGATTGGTAATGAAGATCATAGTTATCAAACACGTAAAAAAATCACATCTTGTTTTTTAAATCTTGGCTTTAATGAATTAATTCATTATTCTTTAGTGAACGAAATAACATTTATCAATAATGATATTAAATTAATAAACCCATTGATAGCAGATTATTCCAATTTACGATCAAGCTTATTACCAAATTTAATAAAAACCGTTCAAGAAAATTTAAAACAAGGAAATCAATCAATTGAAGGTTTCGAATTTGGACATGTTTTCTCTGGTAATATTATAAAGAATTTTCAAGAAAAAGAACATATTGCTGGAGTTTTTGGTGGAATAGATACAAAATTAACATGGTCTAATGTCTCACACCCAGTAGGTTGGTTTGAAGCAAAAGGAAAAATAGAACAATTCTTTAAACAATTAAATTTTATGCCTTATTGGGAAACTTGTTCACTTTCAAAAACTAATGAAATTTTTCACCCATATCGGACTGCTAAATTATATTTATCTGATAAAACTTATTTAGGTATTTTTGGTCAAATTCATCCAATATTAGGAAAGAAATTAAATCTTTCACCTAATTTCTATTTATTTGAATTTGATTTTGAAGTGATTCAAAACCAAATTCAAACAAGTAAACTAAAAATGTATCAAGAATATTCATATTATCCAAAAATAATTAAAGATTTATCATTTATTATTCATCAAAATATTTCTTTTAACGAAATTCAAGATATACTATATGCTAATGGAACTAAATTTTTATCAAAAGTAAATTTATTAGATGAATATAAAGGTCAATCCATTCCTGATGAACATATTAGTTTATGTTTACAACTAACTTTTCAATCTGACGAAAAAACTTTAGAAAATAAAGAAATAGAAAATATTATTAACAATCTTCAATTATTATTAACTAAGAAATTTAATGCTAAAATTAGAACATAAAATTTTTAGAAAAACAGAGATAATTCTATAAATATTATAGAATTATCCACCTCCAACAATAGTAACTATTTCAATTTTATCATTGTTATTTATCAAAGTATTATTCCATTTTTTTTTATTAAAAATTAAATTATTATATTCTAAAACGAGCAACGATGTATTGTAATTAAAATAATTTACCAATTCTAAAATACTAATATTCTGTTCGATACAATATTTTTCACCATTTAAAAAAAAGTTTTTAGTTTGTGACATAAATATAATTTTAAGATTTACAATAAATAAACTAGACATAAGATAATATTAACTGATACGTTATTAGTCAAGATAGGTTGGCGGGTGTGGCCAAGTGGTTAAGGCAGTGGGTTGTGATTCCACCATTCGCCGGTTCAAGTCCGGTCATTCGCCCGTCTTTGAAATTTTTCTATTAAGTTTAAATAAAAATTAATTATAAATTAAAAATTTATTTGTATGTCACGTTATCGCGGACCCAAATTAAAAATTAGTCGAAGATTAGGCTTATTACCAGGTTTAACGACAAAAAAATCAAATAAAATGAATCGTCCAGGAAAAGATGGGAATGTTAGTGGAGACAGTAAAAAACTAACTGAATATGGTGTACGGTTAGAAGAAAAGCAGAAATTAAAATTTAATTATGGTTTAACAGAAAAACAATTATTTCGATATGTTAAAGAAGCCCGTAGACGACAAGGAGTTACTGGTTTAATTTTACTTCAACTATTGGAAATGCGTTTAGATACACTTTGTTTTACATTAGGTTTTGCGAAAACTATGGCTCAAGCACGTCAATTAGTAAACCATGGCCATATCACAGTTAATAAAAAAACTGTTAGCATTCCAAGTTTTCAATGTAAGTTAAATGATTTGATTAGTATTAAAGAAAAAAGTACATCTAAAAATCTAGTCGAAAATAATATTAAAAACACTCAAGTAACTGATATACCAACTCATTTAAAATTTGATAATTCAAAATTAGAAGCAACAGTTCTAGATTATTGTGATAGAAATGATGTTGGATTACAACTTGATGAATTACTTGTAATTGAGCATTATTCAAGACGATAATTATTTTGGTTATTTGTATTTAGATTTGATACTTAGGTTTTATTAAAAAAAATTTTATATATTATAATTATTTCTATGTTAAAATTACGGTTAAAACGAATAGGAAGAAAAGGTTCTCCTGCATATCGTTTAGTTATAATGGAAAATACATGTAGACGAGATGGTAGACCAATTGAAGAAGTTGGTTATTACAATCCAATTTCAAAAGAATCTTATTTCGAAATAGATAAGATTAAAAAATGGTTAAGTTATGGTGTTCAGCCTACCGAAGTTGTTTTAAATTTATTAAAAAAAGCAAATATTGTTAAAGGAGAAACGGGTCCAACAATTACTAATTGATGGAATACCCATTTTATATTTCTTTACTATCGAGATGTATTTATACTCATTTATGATAATTTTATCCGGAGTAGGGTATCATAATTCATTAATAAATAAGTTAAACGAATAGGTTTAAAGGAATAAAATTTAAATGTTTATATATAACTTAATGATTTTCATTAAGTTATTAAAGAATTTTATTAATCTTGTTTTATTTAAATATAGACGTTGACTGATAATCAAGAGTTATTATAATTATAAGTAAACTTAATTATTAATAATAAATTTTATGTCACATTTTACTCATATTAAAACTCGTTTTCAAAATTTATTTTATTTAGAAAAAGCCTTAAGTAAATTAAGTATTACTCATGAAAAACAAAGAAAAATTATTGATGATTCAAAATCATATAATACAAATTTAGTAATTTCACAATCAAACGGTTACGATATAGAATTTGTTTGGAATGGTCAAGAATACGAATTAGTTGCTGATATGAGTTTTTGGGAACAATCATCACCAATCGAAAGTTTTATTGATACAATATCGCAACAATATGCTGGCGAAGTAATTATTGGAGAAAGTCAAAAAATTGGTTTTCAACCGATTAAATACCAACAAAATTCAGATGGTTCAAACACACTAGTTTTAGAACGTTGGAATTCTACAAATTAGAATGTTGATTCCTTGAATATTTATGATTTGAGTAAATTAGTAAAAATAATTCAAATCATGAATACTCCATAGTTCAATTCTTATAAAACAATTGGATTTTTATAGTTTTACATTCAATTTAAACTATCTTTGAATTATTTTATGTTTTTATTCGTTACGTAATGGTTTTTAACGTTATTAACTTTTAATAATTTATTTATTAATCAAATATTATTTTGTATTTTAATTAAATCTTGCTAAACAAATTTATCAAAATAATACAAAATTATAATTAATTGGGAACGGAGGGACTTGAACCCTCACGCCTATCACTAGGCAACGGATTTTAAGTCCGTCGTGTCTACCAATTTCACCACATTCCCAAGGAAAATTTAATACTAAGATTCTAAAACTACTATAAATAGATTCGAACCTAAAAACAACATTATAGTTTTTAATTGTTAAAGGCGGCACCCAGATTCGAACTGGGGATAGAGAATTTGCAATCCACTGCCTTACCACTTGGCCACACCGCCCGATTCAAATATCTTTTTTTATTACTATAGTCTATTCAATAGTAATTTTGTTATAAAAATTTTTATTAAATTACTGTATAATATTTGATAAAGTGAATAGAATTGAAACTCTCCAAATTTAAATAATAATATCTATGTTTGAAAAATTTACTGAAGGCGCAATAAAAGTTATTATGCTATCTCAAGAAGAGGCTCGAAGAATGGGTCATAACTTTGTAGGTACAGAACAACTTTTACTTGGTGTTATTGGTCAAAGACATGGGATTGGAGCAAGAGCATTAAAGAAATTAAAAGTTACATTAAAGAAAGCTCGTAAAGAAATCGAATTATATATTGGTCGAGGAACTGGATTTGTTGCTTCAGAGATTCCATTTACTCCTAGGGCAAAAAGAGTATTAGAAATGGCCGTTCATGAGGGAAAAGATTTAGGACAAAATTTTGTTGGAACCGAGCATATTTTATTAGCTCTTATTGCTGAATCCGATGGGGTCGCAATGCGAACACTAGATAAACTAAATGTTGATATTAATAAATTAAGAAATTTAATCTTAACTTATATTGAAGAAACACAAGAAGAAATTCTACGTCCTTTAACACAAGCTGAAAAATTCTTACTTGAACGGGAGAAAAAAGGTAGTCCAACACCAACTTTAGATGAATACGCAGAAAATGTTACTAAAGAAGCAATTGATGGAAACTTAGACCCAGTTATTGGTCGCGAAAAAGAAATCGATGACGTTATTGCTGTTTTAGCTAGACGTACAAAAAATAATCCAGTTCTTATTGGTGAGCCAGGTGTAGGAAAAACTGCTGTTGCAGAAGGATTAGCTCAATTAATTTTAACAGAAAAAGTTCCAGATTTCTTAGATGGAAGTCTAATTATGGCCTTAGATTTAGGTTCAATTTTAGCTGGTACAAAATATCGTGGTGAATTTGAAGAACGGTTAAAAAGAATTGTAGAAGAAGCTCAAAATGATTCAGCTGTTATTATTGTTATCGATGAGATTCATACATTGGTAGGAGCTGGAGCTGCAGAAGGTGCTGTAGATGCGGCAAATATTTTAAAACCTGCTTTAGCACGAGGAAAGTTCAGATGTATTGGAGCAACAACAAATGATGAATACAGAAAATATATTGAGCGTGATCCAGCATTAGAAAGACGTTTTCAACCTGTTCATGTTGAAGAACCAAGTGTAGGAACTACAATTGAAATTTTGCGTGGTTTACGATCGAAGTTTGAACAGCATCATACATTAAGTTATCATGATAAAGCATTAGAACAGGCGGCAATCCTTGCTGATAAATATGTTGCAGACCGATATTTACCAGATAAAGCTATTGATGTTTTAGATGAAGCTGGAGCTCGAGTTCGTTTAGAAAACCGACGTTTACCATTAGGCTTAAGAAGTTTAATGCATGAGTTACAGGAAACTATTAAAGATAAAGAAGATTGTATTAAAGAACATGATTTTGAAGCTGCTAAACAGTTATTAGATCATGAAATGGAAGTTCGGACACATATTCGAATTATGAAACAATCAGCTTTAACTAGTGAAGCACGTGGTTTTAGTCGTCGTGATGTTGATATGGTTACAGAAACTGATGTAGCAGATGTAGTTTCAAATTGGACAGGAATTCCAGTAACAAAAATTACAGGTTCAGAATCTGCTCGACTATTAAAAATGGAAGATACCCTTCACGAACGACTTATTGGTCAAAAACATGCAGTTGTTTCAGTTTCAAAAGCTATTCGTCGTGCACGAGTAGGATTACGAAATCCAAACCGACCTATTGCAAGTTTTATTTTTGCAGGACCAACTGGTGTTGGAAAAACTGAATTAACAAAAACTTTATCTGAGTATATGTTCGGAACTGAAGACAGTATGATTCGTCTTGATATGTCAGAATATATGGAAAAACATACTGTAGCTAAATTAATTGGTTCACCACCAGGATATGTTGGTTATAATGAAGGTGGTCAATTAACTGAAGCAGTTCGTTCAAAACCTTATTCAGTTGTGTTATTAGATGAAGTTGAAAAAGCTCACCCAGATGTGTTTAATTTATTATTACAAATCTTAGATGATGGACGATTAACAGATTCAAAAGGTCGATTAATTGATTTTACAAATACATTAATTATCATGACTACAAATTTAGGGTCAAAAATTATCGAAAGAGAAAGTGGAATTAAATCAAAATCAGAACAAAGTGAAAGTGGTTTTAAAATAACTCCTGATGCAGTTATTGGTTGGGAACCAGTTTCAGAACCGATTAAAGATCCAGAAATTTTTGAACGGGTTACAAAATTAGTAAATGATGAACTGAAAAATTTCTTCCGACCAGAATTCTTAAATCGTTTAGATGAAATTATTGTTTTTAATCATTTAACACGAATTGATATTTGGGAAATTTGTGACTTAATGATCAAACAAGTTCAAAAACGACTAAAAGAAAAAGACATTAATTTACTTGTTGATTTATCTGTTCAAGCTTTCTTAACAGATGAAGGATATGACCCTATTTACGGTGCTCGTCCGTTACGTCGTGCTATTATGCGATATTTAGAAGATACACTTGCTGAACAATGTTTATCAAAAACTTTATATCCGAATACAAACATTCATGTACGTCGTAAAAAGGTAGAAGGTACATTAATGACTTATACTAATGATATCGAAGTAGAAGTTGATTTCAGTGATGTTGATCCAAATCTTTTAGATGAATCAAAAAGTGCTGATGAACAATCTATAACAACTGTAACAAAATCTGAAGATAATAAATCATTAGATGGAAGTTCGTCTGATGATCCAAATGATAAAGAATCAGATTTAGATATTAATGATTCAAATTTAGAGGATGATGAATTAAAACCATCTGTTGCAGGAAGAGCAGCCCGATTCTTTAGAAAGAAAAATTAAATTTTAAACTATATTAAGCTCCAGTCAGTGTGTTGTTAGTAAATGGTTTATCGGTTATATTCTAAGTTTAATTCATAAAATTGGATAGTAAACGTTGGTTGATAATGACGGTACCTTTTTAAACAGGTATCTCATAACCATTCCTTATAATAAATGTGCTAAGCACATTTATTAT
>RCNA010000021.1_pt1 | contig 19278 bp, 29 predicted proteins | sample 2041331 | NCBI WGS metagenome assembly RCNA01 (sample SAMN09708233, study PRJNA481090) | Marine sediment metagenome, whole genome shotgun sequencing project. | reverse complement strand
AGGCTAATACTGGAATACTCCACGATGTAGTATGTATGCAACGGGCGAATCGACGTCGAGGCACCGCTTCGACGAAGACCAGAGGACAGGTGCGCGGCGGTGGTGCTAAGCCTTGGCGGCAGAAGGGTACCGGACGTGCCAGAGCGGGGACTAATAATTCTCCCATTTGGCGCGGCGGTGGAACCACTTTTGGACCTCAGCCCAGAGATTACAGCTATAAGGTGCCTAAAAAGGTTCGGCGGTTGGCTCTACGTATGGCATTGTCCGCTCGAATGTCGGAGGGAAATCTTGTTATAGTTGATCAGTTCGAGTTGGAAGCTCCAAAGACCAAAGAGTTTGTCGGAGTGATGAAAAATTTCGATTTTGACAACTGTTTGGTCGTGGTTGGAAGCGACAGTGTCAATGTTAAGCTTTCGGCACGTAATGCGGTCGGATATAAAATACTGCCTGTCGCGGGTCTGAATGTGTACGATATTTTAAAATATCCCAAGTTGATGCTCATTCAATCAAGTCTGGAACAACTGGAAATGAGGTTGGTGGCATGAAAATACTTCATAATATAGTCAAGGGGCCTTGTCTTACTGAGAAGTCTACTTACCTTCAGGAAACACAGGATACGCTTGTGTTCAAGGTTGATCCAAGAGCGAATAAGATCGAGATTAAGCGAGCGGTGGAGCAGTTGTTCAGTGGTGTTACTGTGTCCTCTGTTAAAACGGCTATGGTGCGTGGTAAGAAGAAAAGGGTTGGAGTTAAATCCATCGGACGAACCAGCGACTGGAAAAAAGCTTATATCACCTTATCTGAAGGCGAGATAAATTTTCTTGATGAACTGTAGAAAGTTGCGGTTTACCTGTGGATTTTAGATAACAAGTGTGTAAAGCTTTAGATAACGGAAAGGAAAATGGCAATTAAGACCCATAAACCGACATCACCGGGTAAAAGACATCATGTATCGATTCTTCAGCCCGATCTCTCTGATAAAGCTCCTGAAAAAAGTCTTCTCAGTCCGCTGAAAAAGTCAGGTGGCCGAAATAATTATGGACGTATAACATCTCGACACAAAGGTGGCGGCCATAAACGTAAGTATCGTATTATTGATTGGAAAAGAAATAAGACAGGAATTGTGGCGAAAGTTACCGCAATCGAGTATGATCCCAATCGTTCCGCAAATTTGGCCTTGCTCATCTATGTTGACGGTGAAAAAACGTATATTCTCGCCCCGAACGGTGTGCATGTCGGTGATCAGCTTATGTCTGGAGTGACTGCTGATATTAAACCGGGAAACTGTCTCCCTATGAGCGATATACCGCTCGGTACCATTATTCATAATGTTGAAATGAAGATCGGTAAAGGGGCGCAGATGGTTCGATCCGCCGGAGTTGCGGCGCAGTTGATGGCTAAAGAAGGCAATTATGTGCTGGTGAAGTTGCCTTCCGGCGAAGTGCGTAAGCTCAATAATCAATGTCGCGCATCTATAGGTGCGGTAGGAAATTCTGAGCACGGAAGTCAAAAACTCGGCAAAGCCGGACGGTCCAGATGGAAGGGCAGACGGCCTTCAGTTCGCGGCGTGGCGATGAATCCGGTGGATCATCCAATGGGCGGCGGTGAAGGGAAAAGTTCGGGCGGAAGGCATCCTTGTACTCCTTGGGGCGTTCCTACCAAAGGATACAAGACTCGCAGCAAGCGTAAGGGTTCTGATCGTGATATCGTTACCAAACGCAAGTAAATCAGGAGAATATTTATATGTCACGTTCAATTAAAAAAGGCCCTTTTATAGATGACCACCTGCTGAAAAAAGTTGAAAATGCGCAGGAGTCAGGATCACGAAAAGTTATTAAAACATGGTCCAGACGTTCAGATGTAATTCCAGACATGGTGGGATTAACTTTTGCGGTTCATAACGGTAAAAAATTTATTCCGGTTTATGTCTCAGAAAATATGGTTGGACATAAGCTGGGAGAATTTTCTCCCACCAGAACCTATTACGGGCATGCCGCTGATAGAAAAGGAAAACGGTAAGCTGTAAATACCAACAGTCATCGGTCTGGAAACAGAGCGCGATCAGGAGCAAAATACGATGGAAACAAGAGCCGTCGCTAAATATATCCGAATTTCTCCGCAAAAAGCGAGGCTTGTAGCTGACGTTGTGCGGGGAAAGGATGTGGATACTGCAATCACAACGCTCAGGTTCATGCCCAAAAAAGCGGCAAGAATTTTGCGTAAGGTGCTGGAATCAGCGGTTGCCAATGCTGAACAAACTGAAACTATTGATGTGGATACTCTGTACGTGAAAGAGATTCAGATCAATGGCGGACCAATGCTGAAAAGGTTTCGACCCCGTGCTATGGGAAGGGCCACCAAGATATTGAAACGGACCAGCCACATTACAGTGGTTGTTGATGAGGCCTGAGTAGGGCCGGTTCTTAGTCTTTGAGATCAACTGTATAGGGAACGGAGGAACACGTTGGGACAGAAAGTCAATCCCATAGGACTGCGGCTCAATATTACCAGAACATGGGATTCCATCTGGTATGCTGATAAGGATTATGCCGCCAACCTGTATCAGGATCAGCAGATACGTAAGTATCTGAAGAAAAAATTGTATCACGCCGGAATAGCTCGTATAGTAATTGAACGTACCGGCGAAAAGGTACGGGTTAAGTTGCATACAGCGCGTCCAGGAATAGTTATCGGTAAAAAAGGTTCTGAGATAGAAAATCTCAAACGGGATCTTGAGCGGAAATTCAGTCGTGAGTGTATGATTGATATCCAGGAAGTCAGACGCCCTGAAGCGGATGCTCAGCTTGTCGCCGAGAATATTGCTATGCAGTTGGAGCGTCGTATAGCCTTTAGACGGGCTATGAAAAAATCAATCAACACAGCCCTTCGTTTTGGTGTCAAGGGGATTAAAATTTCCTGCGCTGGTCGGCTCGGCGGTGCGGAGATGTCCAGAACAGAGTGGTTTAAAGAGGGACGGGTACCATTGCACACCCTTCGGGCGGATATTGATTATGGTACAGCTGAAGCCAGTACCACATATGGAATAATCGGTGTAAAGGTGTGGATCTTCAAAGGCGAAGTATTAACAGATAGTGAAATGTCTCTGGAATAGCAAGGTTCCTGAGATGATATCTAACAGGTGTTGAAAAAATGTTAAGTCCACGCAAGGTAAAATATAGAAAACAGCATAAAGGAAGAATGCGGGGAGAGGCTCAACGGGGCTCTCAGATCGCATTTGGAGATTATGCTTTGAAAGCTGTGGGATGCGGTCGTATGACTGCGCAGCAGATTGAGGCGGCCCGTATAGCCATTAACAGAAAGGTTAAACGTGGTGGCAAGTTGTGGATCAGGGTTTTTCCCGCGAAATCCATAACCAAAAAACCTGCTGAAACACGGATGGGTAAAGGTAAAGGAGCACCTGACTCTTGGGTGTCGGTTATTCGTCCTGGAAAAATATTATATGAGTTGAAGGGCGTGCCTGATGATGTGGCTAAAGAGGCGCTTCGACTTGCCAGTTATAAGCTTCCTTTTCCTACAAAGATCATCGCAAGGAGTGAAAGCGTATGAAGGTGAGTGAGTTGCGGCAGCTGAGTGCTGAGGAGTTGAGCAAAAAAGAAACGAATTTACGTGAGGATCTTTTTAAACTCAAGTTTCAGCATGGGATACGGCCGCTTGAAAATCCTGCGCGATTACGGCAATTACGAAAGAATATTGCCAGGGTACAGACTATCTTGACGGAGCAGGCGAGGGCCTGAGCTGTCCGGTAGAATAAATACAGCATTGGATCATAAGAATGATTGAAAATTCCAGGCCCAAGAAAACGCAGTTAGGCTATGTTAAAAGTAGCAGCATGGACAAAACTGTAGTCGTTCAGGTTGAACGAAAAATCCGTCATAAACTGTATGGCAAATATATTCGCCGCAGGGTGAAATATATGGCTCATGACGCAGTTAATGAATGTAAAGTTGGAGATACTGTTCTTATTGAAGAGTGTCGACCGCTTTCAAAGAATAAACGTTGGCTTGTCAAGACAATTGTCCAACGAGCCGTCTGATCTTAGACGGCCTATGATTGTAATGATTTAATCAGGTGATACCATGATTCAAACAGAAACACAGCTGAATGTCGCAGACAATTCGGGTGCCAAGAAAGTGCTTTGTATACGGGTGCTTGGAGGTAGTCGTCGTCGATATGCGAGTATAGGCGATATCATAGTCGTAACAGTAAAGGAAGCCATCCCTCACGCAAAGGTCAAGAAGGGAGATGTTCTTGATGCTGTTGTGGTGCGGACATCCAAGGAGATTAGGCGACCTGAGGACACAACTGTTCGTTTTGATGATAATGCGGCGGTACTGCTCTCAGGGAATGGTGACCCAATAGGAACACGGATTTTCGGCCCGGTTGCCCGTGAATTACGGTCACTTGGTTTTATGAAGATTATATCTCTTGCACCGGAAGTAGTGTGATAACAGATACTGATGCAGGTCAGGAAACGAGGAAAAGAAGATGCGGCAGGGACAAACAAGTTTACAAAAAAATGACCAGGTGGAAGTGATTACCGGTAAAGATAAGGGTCGGGTAGGTAAGATTCTTACGATAGACCGGGCAGGTAAGCGTGCGGTGGTTGAACGCATCAATATGATAAAAAAACATAAGAAGCCTGTAGATGCGCAACAGCCTGGAGAAATTATTGAGCGTGAGGCGTCTCTTCACATTTCAAATCTTATGCTTGTCTGCCCTGAATGTACCGAAACAGTGCGCACAGGGAAAAAGATTCTTGAAGATGGAGTGAAGGTTCGATCTTGCAAAAGCTGTGGTGCTACCCTGGAAAAATCCAAGAAGTAAGCAACCTGCTGCTGGTTACGGAACGGAGTAAAAGAAATGGGGACAATGAAAGAACTGTACGAGAGTGAGTGTAAACCACAGCTCCAAGAGAAGTTCGGATATAAAAATCAGTTGGAAATTCCCAAGATTGAGAAAATTGTTCTTAATATGGGACTTGGCGAAGCTGTACAAAATCCTAAGATTGTGGAAAAGGCGGCGAATGAGCTAACGCTTATCGCAGGGCAGAGATCTGTTGTCACGAAAGCCAGAAAGTCGATCGCGACGTTTAAGTTGCGGGAAGGGATGCCCATAGGAGCACGGGTGACACTTCGTCAGGATAAAATGTATGATTTTTTGTCAAAGTTGATTAACATAGCACTTCCACGGGTTCGAGATTTCCGAGGAATTTCACCGAAAGGATTTGATGGTAATGGAAATTTCTCCATGGGCGTTACGGAGCACATTATCTTTCCTGAAGTTGATTATGACAAAATAGATAAAATAAGGGGCTTAAACATCACGATTGTTACCAATGCCCGTACTGACGCTGAAGGCCGTGCCTTGCTGAAGATGCTTGGTATGCCGTTTAAACAACCAAAAACCAGCACTAACCATTAAGGTTACATACAGCAGGAGCTTTCAATGGCAAAAAAATCACTGATTGCCAAGGCGGGACGTAAACAGAAATTTAAGGTTCGTTCATATAATCGATGTCCGATGTGTGGACGGCCAAGAGCATATTTGAGGAAGTTTGGTTGTTGCAGGCTCTGTTTTCGTAAGCTTGCATCTGAAGGTAAGGTTACGGGCGTGACAAAGTCAAGCTGGTAATCCGCCTGAGTAAAAAAAATCAAAGTGCCGCAAACTATTCTATTTAACAGAGGTATGTGTCTATGTCTATGAGTGATCCGTTGGCGGATTTTCTGACCAGAATAAGAAATGGTGTACAAGCCAATTTTGCTTCGGTTGAGATGCCGTTGTCGAGAATTAAGGTCAGTGTAGCCAAAGTATTGAAAGATGAAGGCTATATCACGGACTATCAAGTTATAGATCAAGGTGCGCAGGGTGCCTTAAAGATTGAACTCAAATACGGTTCGGATAATGAAAAGGTGATAACCGGCATTCGTCGTGTTTCCAAGCCAGGTCTCCGTCAGTATAAAAAGAGTGGATCTATTCCCAAGGTGATGACTGGACTTGGTGTTGGTATATTAACGACATCCCATGGAGTGATCTCTGATCGTGAGGCCAGAAGGCGGAACGTCGGTGGTGAACTTCTCTGTGAAGTCTGGTAGCCGCATTCTTTGACAAGAGGAGAAACAATGTCACGAATTGGTAAAGAGCCTATTTCACTGCCCGGTGGAGTAAAGGTTGAGATTGAGGGAACCCATATAAAGGTTACCGGCGGGAAAGGTGTCTTGGAACGGGATATTCGTCCTGAGATTGAGGTTGAATTGAAAGAAACTCAATTATTCTTCAAGCCCAAGGGAAACAGCAAGCGTATTATGGCGTTTTGGGGATTGACCCGTACGCTTATTAATAATATGGTCTTGGGCGTAAACGGGGGATTTGAGAAGAAACTCGTTGTCGAAGGAGTCGGCTATCGCGCTAAAGTGGGCGGCGGCATTCTTACGCTCAGTGTGGGCTATTCAAATCCGGTTGAATTTTCTCTTCCAGAGGGGATAGTCGCTGATGTGGACAAGAATAATCAGATCACTGTTGCCGGTATTGATAAAGAATTGGTAGGACAGACAGCTGCGACGATCAGAGATATTCGGAAGCCTGAACCATATAAAGGAAAGGGTATACGTTACATTGATGAGCATATCGTACGAAAAGTCGGTAAAGCTGGCGCAGCCTAATTCAAGGATCCAGGTGGAAGAAGCATCATGGCAAAGCAAAGCAGTAAGTTATCAGCACGCACTAAACGAGTCAGAAGGATACGCAAAAAGATAACCGGTACACCGGAACGTCCAAGAATGCGTGTATTTCGGAGTAATCGTCACATCTATGTGCAGATTATAGATGATACTAAACAGGCGACACTTGTCTCTATGTCTACCGGAGATAAAGCTTTTGACACTTCAGAGCTCAAGGGTAAAGTCGCTCAGGCTGAAAAAGTTGGGCAAATAGTCGCTCAACGGGCTATAGAGGCTGGAATAGCCCAAGTGGTTTTTGACCGGGGTGGGAACTTGTATCATGGTCGAGTCAAGGCTCTTTCCGAAGGCGCTCGAAAGGGCGGTTTGCTCCTGTAGACCCTGTAGTAGCTTGGCAAGTTATTTTTTACTTCAGAAATATTTTCAAGAATATTTTATAATAGTTTAATGGAGAATCCATTGGGGGTGTTTCTTGGCTGATTTTAAGCGTGCTAAAGAAAGCAATCAGGACGAGCTCATAGAAAAAATAGTTTTTATAAACCGTGTCGCCAAAGTTGTAAAAGGTGGACGTCGTTTTAGTTTCAGTGCCATAGTCGTTGTGGGTGACGGAAACGGGAAAGTGGGATACGGCCTTGGTAAGGCGAATCAGGTTCCTGAAGCCATACGAAAAGGTGTTGAACGTGCTCGTAAAGATATGCAGCGTGTTTCATTGACAGATGTTTCCATACCGCATTATATTGACGGTAAGTTCAAGTCAGGCAAAGTGATGTTGAAACCTGCCTCTGACGGTACCGGAGTGATTGCGGGCGGAGCCGTTCGGGCGGTGCTCGAAGCTGCCGGAGTGCAGAACATTTTGACAAAATGTCTGGGATCCAACAATCCACATAATCTCGTCAAGGCGACCATTAATGGATTAAGAAGATTACGGTCGGCAGAAGAAGTGGCAACGCTTCGCGGTTTAGACATTGAAGAGATGGTGGCATAATAGTTGGCTGTTGATGATTATGTGGTTCCGCATCAATAGAGAGCGTAAATATAGTTTGGTCGAATGTGGTTGAATTATGAGTGATACAGTAACAATTACCCAGGTAAAGAGCGGCATTGGCAGCACTGGAAAGATTCGTGCCACCTTGGTCGGTCTGGGGCTGACCAAGATGCAAAAGACTATTACCAGAAAGGACACTCCCGAGATCAGAGGGATGATGAGAAAAGTTCAACATCTGATACGGGTGGAGGAATAACCAATGCTGAGTCTTAATAATCTTTCGCCGAATAAAGGTGCTCGTAAAGCCAGAAAACGAGTAGGGCGTGGTCAGGGAAGTGGTTCAGGTAAAACAGCGGGACGTGGACACAAGGGTGCGAGATCTCGTTCCGGTTATACGTCAAAGCCTGGGTTTGAAGGCGGTCAGATGCCTTTGCATCGTCGTTTGCCCAAACGAGGTTTTACTAATAATTTTAAAAGTATATATAAGATAATTTCCTTGTCGGATCTTGACAGGTTTGAAAGTGGTGTCACTGTGAACAGAGACACCTTGCTTGAATCTGGAATCATTACCAAAAAGGATACTTTGATCAAAATATTAGCTAACGGTGAAATTAGTAAAAATCTGTTGGTTGATGTTGATAAAGTGAGTCAAAGTGCCCAGGAAAAGATTGTCGCTGCTGGCGGCACGGTCAAGGAATAAGATATGAGCGGACTTGCCAGTGCGGCGAATATACCTGAACTGCGTAAGAGGGTGGTCTTTACCCTTTTGATGCTTTTGGTGTATCGGATGGGAGTACAGATCCCCACCCCAGGTATTAACGGTGAGGCGCTTGCCGCTTTTTTTGCGCAGTATTCTGATACGATGTTAGGCATGTTCAATATGTTTTCCGGTGGTGCTTTGGAGAATTTTTCCATTTTTGCCCTCGGCATCATGCCATATATATCAGCATCAATTATTATTCAGTTGCTGACTGTTGTTATTCCTCAACTTGAGCAGCTCAAAAAAGAAGGTGAAGCGGGTCGGCGAAAAATCACCCAGTATACTCGTTACGGTACTGTGGGACTTGCGCTTATTCAGGGCTTTTTTATAGCGTCAGGACTAGAGGCTATGTCTGCCCCGTCCGGTGGAGCGCCTATTGTTTTGGTGCCCGGTTTAGAGTTCAAATTAATGACGGTCTTGACCCTGACTTCTGGAACATCCTTTATAATGTGGCTCGGCGAGCAGATGACTGAGCGGGGGATAGGCAATGGCATTTCTGTTATCATCTATGCCGGTATTATAGCGAGAATGCCAGCTGCCATAGCAAACTCCATACAGCTTGTTCAATCAGGTGATTTACCTATTATATTTGTGCCGATAATGCTGTTGATGATGTTCGGCGTTATTGCTCTTATTGTCTTTTTTGAGACTGCGCAACGTAAGATACCCATTCAATATGCCAAGCGGGTGGTTGGTCGACGAGTTTATGGAGGACAGGCATCACATTTACCTCTCAAAATTAACATTTCCGGTGTGATACCTCCTATCTTCGCCTCTTCTATTATGATGTTTCCGGCAACAATAGGATCTTTTATACAAATAGACTGGGTGCAGCAGGCATCAGCGGCCCTTTCACCAGGGACAATCCCCTATTACACGCTTTACGTGGGAATGATCGTCTTCTTCTGTTTTTTCTATACGGCGGTAACCTTTAATCCTGATGAGGTCGCTGAAAATCTGAAAAAGAACGGTGGATTTGTTCCAGGGATCAGGCCGGGTAAAAAGTCTTCTGAGTTTATAGATAAAGTCCTTACCCGAATAACCGTTGTTGGTGCGATTTATCTTGCTGCGGTCTGTGTTTTACCGACTGTGTTGGTCAGCAGGCTGAATGTTCCGTTCTATTTTGGTGGAACAGCGTTGCTTATTGTTGTGGGTGTCGCCATTGATACAATTTCAAAAATTGAATCTCATTTGGTCATGCGCAACTACGAAGGATTTATGAAAGCCGGTAAAGTGAAAGGCAGACGTTGAGGCTTAAGTAAGTGACCACAAATAAACAATCTTCAATTATTGTCAAGACTTCTGAAGAAATAGAGGTCATGCGGCATGCTAATAGGATTGTTGCCGGTGTGTTGCAGATGTTGCAGGAAAATATGCGCCCGGGGCTCTCCACGAGGCAGATGGATCGTTGGGCGGAAGAATATTGTCGTGATCATGGGGCGAAAGCTGCTTTTTTGGGCTATCGTGGATTCCCTGGAAGTCTTTGTGTATCCATTAACGAGCAGATTGTTCATGGTATTCCGTCCAAGAAGGTGAAGGTGCGAGAAGGAGATATCGTCTCTGTGGATTTTGGCGTTGTATTTAATGGTTTTTATGGCGATTCAGCAGTTACAATTCCTGTAGGTGCCATATCTTCTAAAAATGAGCGGTTACTCAGAGTTACGCAACAGTCTTTGGAACTGGGGATTAATCAGGTTCAGGTTGGCAATAGAATTTCTGATATTTCAAGGGCTGTTCAGAATTATGCCGAGTCACACGGATATTCCGTTGTTCGTCAATTTGTAGGGCATGGAATAGGAGCCAGTCTGCATGAGGCCCCTGAAGTTCCTAATTATGTACAAAAGCAAGCCTCACCTCGTATTGTTGAAGGAATGGTCTTGGCAATAGAACCTATGATTAACGCCGGTACCGAGAAAGTGAAGATTCTCAGGGATGGGTGGACTGTGATTACGGCGGATCGAAAACCTTCAGCTCATTTTGAACACTCGGTAGCCGCCACGACAGACGGCCCTATGGTTCTGAGCAGAAGAAAAGAAGAAATGTAGTTAACAGCTTCTTGGTTACATAGAATTTTACGTGAACCCGTTTGGGTTCTTTTTTATTATATTGCGGGTGAAAACAGGTTGTAAAAAAAACATTTTCTTATATAATAAAGATTTTTTGAAATTTTTTACTGAAAATAATATTGGATGGTAATCATGGCGAAAGAAGAGGCCATTGAAGTCGAAGGAACCATAGTTGAACCTTTACCCAATGCAATGTTTCGGGTTGAGCTTGATAATGGACACAAGGTTTTAGCGCATATATCAGGTAAAATGCGCATGCATTATATTAAAATTCTTCCCGGTGACCGGGTAACAGTGGAACTCTCACCCTATGATTTGACGAGAGGGCGGGTGACTTTTCGATCCAAGGGCGGTGGAAAAGGCAAACGTTGATCCAATTATGAGAGTAAGGGAGCAGGATAATGAAAGTACGATCATCTGTCAAAAAGATGTGCAGTGACTGTAAGATTTTTAAACGCAAGGGCGTTGTCCGGGTCAGCTGCAAAAATTCAAAGCACAAGCAGCGGCAGGGATAATCCTGATTAATGTATCTGCGTTTTTATAAAGGAGTGAAGTTTTGGCACGATTATCAGGTATAGATTTACCACGAAATAAGCATATGGATCGAGCTCTTACCTATATTTATGGTATTGGGTTCACTTCGGCGCGTGATATTCTGGATAAGGCCGATCTGCCGTACCAGATGAATTCAGATAATTTGAGCGGTGATGATGTCACACGCATCAGAAAAATCATTGAAGCTGAATATGTCGTTGAAGGTGATCGGCGACGTGAAGTGGCTATGGATATTAAACGCCATATCGACCTTGGTACCTATCGCGGGCGTCGTCATCGGCAGAAACTCCCATGTCGTGGGCAGCGGACAAAGACCAATGCCAGAACACGCAAGGGCCCGAAACGTGGTGCGGCAGTTCGTAAAAACTAAATATGTGAAAACATTTTTGTCGCCGGTGAACCGCCGTCGGTAAAAAACAATGCTACTACTACGGAGCAGAGATGGCCAAAGGTAAAAAGGGTGCAGTCAGAACCAAGCGTCGTGAAAAGAAGAATATATCTGATGGGATAATTTTTATTTATTCCACCTTTAATAACACGATAGTTACAATTTCCGATAAATTGGGCAATGTGATTTCGTGGTCCAGTGCCGGAGTTATAGGCTTTAAAGGGTCACGTAAATCCACTCCGTTCGCCGCCCAAAATGCTTTGAGCGATGCTGTCAGCAAGGCGAAAGAGAATGGGTTACGAAGAGTGGAAATACAAGTTAAGGGTCCCGGTCCGGGACGTGAAGCCGCTTTACGGGCTTTAACCGGTGTGGAGCTTGAAGTTACAAAAATTATTGATGTGACTCCGATTCCGCATAATGGTTGTAAGCCTCCCAAGCGTAGACGCGTGTAGATGCGTGTAGATTTAATTTTTTTGAGTAGTTTTTTGTACGGTCACTGCCAGCTCTGGTGCTGAACGCAGTATAAAACCGATACCGATAATTGTTGGAGGATTAAGATGGCCAGATACACAGGAGCTTCCTGCCGTATGTGCAGACGGGAAAACCTTAAGTTGTTTTTGAAAGGAGAGCGTTGTTATTCTGACAAGTGCTCATTTGAACGTCGCGCTTACGCACCGGGGCAGCATGGACAGAATCGTTTTCGTAAGGTTTCTGACTATGCCTTGCAGTTGCGTGAAAAGCAGAAAGTAAAACATATGTACGGCATGCTTGAAAGGCAGTTTCGTCGCTATTTTCATATGGCTGATCGGGCGAAAGGTGTTACCGGCTTTAATCTTCTTTCAATGTTGGAACGGCGGCTGGACAATGTGATTTATCGACTTGGTTTTGCCGGTTCCAGAGACCAAGCAAGGCAGCTTATTCGCCATAATCATTTTCAAATCGGTGGAAGGAAAGTGAATGTCCCTTCATTTCAGGTAAAGCCTGGAGATGTCATCACGCTGAAGGAAAAGAGCCGCAAGAATTCGTTTGTTATAGAAAATCTTGAAGGCGTGGCTCGTAAGGGTGTTCCTAGCTGGTTGGAGCTGAATAAGGGAAACTTTCAGGGAACAGTCAAGACTATGCCTAATCGGGAAGAGATAACCATGCCGATTAATGAACAGCTTATAGTCGAGCTGTACTCCAAGTAAATACAAGGTCAGGTATTGCATGGCACAGGAAATGCGGGATGACAATCCCTTTTACAAAAATTGGCATGACCTTGTTACTCCAGAACGAATGGAGGTTACTAGGGATAGCCATACGGAAAGGTATGGTAAATTTATCTGCCAGCCTTTAGAACGTGGATTTGCGGCGACTATCGGCAATTCGTTGCGCAGAATTCTTCTGTCTTCAATCAGAGGTGCGGCAATAACTTCTGTCAAGATTGAAGGTGCGGAACATGAATTTACCACTATTGACGGTGTGCAAGAGGATGTTGCGGACATTGTCCTTAATCTGAAACAGGTTCAGCTGAAGCTCAACTCCCCTGAAACTAGAACTGTTATTATCGAAAAAAGTGCGACCGGAGTGGTTACGGCCGGAGATATAGATGGCGGTGCCAGTGTTGAGGTTATGAATCCTGAACAGCCGATCTGCACTATTACCGGAGATAATACGACTTTTCGGGCGGAACTTGAGGTGCAATGGGGTAAAGGGTATGTTTCGGCGGAATGGAACAAAAAGGATAATCAACCTATTGGTATGATTCCTATTGATGCCACCTTTTCTCCTGTGCGACGTATTCAGTACGTTGTCAGTCAGGCTCGTGTCGGACAGCATACTGATTATGATCGTCTTACTATAGAAATTGAAACTGACGGCTCTGTCTCACCTGAGAATGCGCTCGGCTATGCCGCGAAGATTATCAAAGAGCAGATGACAATTTTTATCAATTTCAATGAGCAGGATGCCGTTGCTCCGGAAAGGTCTGAAGGGGACGGTGAAAATGTTGATTATCCGGATTTTTTAGATAAAAATGTCGAGGATCTTGAGCTTTCCGTACGTTCGGCAAACTGTTTGAAAAATGCTGATATACAATATATCGGTCAATTGGTTCAGAAAACAGATGCGGAAATGCTTAAGACAAAGAATTTCGGTCGGAAGTCACTCAATGAGATAAAGGCGTTACTTTCCCAGCATGAATTGACGCTCAATATGAATCATGATGGATGGATTCCTCCCGATGAACGAGAAGGTGTTGAGGATGAGGGATAGTCTCTCTCGCCTTTGTATTAAAAAGCGCCTCCTTTGATTTGGCAGCTTGATTTTCCCTTGATTTACCGATACCGATAGAGAAGGATAAAATAATGAGACATAGAAAAGCGGGTAGAAAACTGAACAGGAATGCCACCCAGCGTTTAGCCATGATGCGTAATATGGTGACATCCCTTCTTGAGCATGAACGTATTTCCACAACTGTGCCCAAGGCCAAAGAAATTCGCCGTGTCGCTGACAAAATGATCACTCTTGGAAAAAGAGGTGATCTGCATGCGCGCCGCCAAGCAGCATCCTATATTCGATCCAAGGATATAGTTGCGAAACTTTTTGATCAGATCAGCACACAGTATGCTGATCGTCAGGGTGGTTACACACGCATTGTACGTACTGGTGTTCGTACAGGTGATGCCGCTCCCATGGCGATCATTGAGCTGGTGGGTTATGAAAACTCCGCCGAAGATGCGGTGCAGGCTTAGGTTGCGGATTGATTACGGACTAAATGTAATAAAAACGTTTTTTCACGAAAACGGTTCATAGTGTTAAGCCGGTTTGATGATTTCATCATTCCGGCTTTTTTTATGGAGAACGGTTATGAGCGGTGAAATGACCACAGAAAGAGAACATGAGGTACAGACAATTCCTCTGCAACACGGCGAATCTTTTCAGTTTCGTTGCCACGAAAAAGTCAGTTGCTATCTGAACTGTTGTCATAAATTGGAGTTGCGCCTCTATCCTTTTGATGTTCTTTGCTTGAAGGATACGCTTTCATGCAATTCCGGGGAGTTTTTGGAGCGGCATACCCGTTTGGGTGCGGGGGTGCATCCCTATTTCCCCGCGGTGATGCTGAATATGGAAGAGAGTGACCAAGCACCCTGCCCATTCCTCAGTGATGCGGGTTGCTCTGTTTATGCTGACCGCCCTTCAGCCTGCCGAACATACCCCTTAGAGCGGGGCGTTGAAAAAGAGGGGAAGGGAGCAAGGCTGAAAAGCCATTACGCTGTTGTGCGGCATTCCTACTGCAAGGGACATGATGAAGAGAACAGCTACACGGTTCGGCAATGGAAACGTGAGCAACGCTTAGATTCGTTCAACCTGTTCAACGACCTGTGGGCCGAGGTTGATGCTTTTTTTGCAAGCAATCCCTGGCAGGGAGAAGGTCATGCCGGACCTCGGCAGCAGTTGGCCTTTATGGTTTGCTATAATATTGATGCCTTTCGTGCCTACTGCATTGAGAATAGTCTGACAACCCGGTACCGGCTGGATCGTGATCAGCGGAGACGCATTGAAAGGGACGATGCCGAGCTACTCAAGTTCGGATTCAACTGGTTGTTACATGTTCTCGGTAATCGAAGGACTTTACGTCCCCGGTAGCCCTGTAGATCAACTTGAGAGAAGCGAAAGCGGACCTTCTATCCTCTTAATAGGATGGAAGGTTCCTAAGTATCAACAACTATTAGACTGGAAGGTGAAATATGGCTAACATTATTCATTCAATTGGTTACTCAATCGGCAAGATTCACGTTGGAATGATCAACTACTTATGCGATCTATATATGGAAGGTAATCAAGAACCATTTCGCTCCTTCTTTACAGCTCTTGATGTATCACTGCCTTCAAATCCCATTGCACGAAGAGAATGGAATTCAGTAGATCTTGCGATACTCGAAAAAGGTGAGGATGGTCAAGAAATACCGAGAATCCTTATTGAGATGAAAGTTGACGATCACGAAAGTGGATCAACCCCAGAGAATTATCAAACAGTACGTTATGCGTCACGGTGGCCATCATGCCAAGCGTACCTTTTCGTTACTCTTGGAAAGGGTGAGTATTACCGTGCTCCTCGCAACGATCAGTTCACTTGGATTCGCATTAGGCAGTTCCAAAGGGCTCTTGAAGGTATCAAGGCACAAGACAGTGTAATCAGCGATTGGCTCAATGAGGTCAATCGGGAAATCCTGCTACAGGACAACGTGTTGCTTGCAGACAAGTCTCATGCAGATGAATATCGCGGGGGAACGTGGAATATCTATCTCCTTGGGCAATTGGCTGAAATGCTGAGACCTCAATTCATAGATGGTAATATCGATGTTGAGCTAACCTGTTATACCTATGGACCTCGACCTGACACGATTCTTAATTTCGGATGGGCACAAGAACCGTTGTATATGGAAATCAACTACAGCGGTAGGCTAAATCTGAAAATGTCTTTAGATACATCAGTATCAGTGGATGATAGACGCGAGATAGTCAAAAAAGAAATTATAAAATGCGAAGAAAGAATGAAATTCGAGATACCTCCTACCTTTCATCCTGGGGGTAAGATTGGTGGTTCGAAAACTATAGCTTCATTCGACGTTGGACTTTCTAATATGGATGGCATGCTCGAATGCCATCCATCTATTGAGGCAGTTAAGCAAAGGATATTTTCAGTTGTGAATACATTCTACGGAAAGAGCACAACTATTGAATAGATTTCAACATCGGCATTCAGTGGAGCGCAAAAAGCATGCGTTCCTCTGAGTAGCTCGTTAAATCATCCGACCATGATCAAATCAGGTAGGTCTGATAGAGTGAAACGAAAGCGAACAGTGAGAGAGTCGTCAGGCCATTGCCACCAGTGAGCCTTGTCGCTATGCTCCCCAAGCACAAGCTTTGACAATCCCCACCACCCAACCACAAAACATACCAGATAGTATCCCCCTTCCTACCTAAACGGGTTGCGACGAGGTGGCGGGCTGACCCTTGATTGAAAAAGATCAGCCGATGGCGGCACACCCGGCTTCCTACAAAATCAAGCCGAGCAATACAGTGAAGGCGATGCTGTAAAGAGGATGTCCGTATCAATCCGCCTTTTTGCTCTCCCCACCCTATTTGACCCCGGATTGACTTGATGTAATGCATTGTATGTGGTATTAAGAGAAATTTGTCCAAAAAATGCTTTGGGGGCGAACTCCCGAAGCAAAACTACACACACTCCGTTTATGTCCTTTGGTGTTCTGGCCGTCATCGGCGGGAATTGGCAGCAGGAGTGGAGGTATAACCATAAAGAAGTTGGAGAAAACAATGGCACCAAAAGTAACAATGCGACAAATGCTTGAGGCAGGTTTACATTTCGGGCATCAGACTAGGCGTTGGAATCCCAAGATGAAACCGTATATCTACGGGCCGCGCAACGGTATCTATATTATCAACCTTGATTCCACGATGAAGCTGTTTCGGGTCGCACAAAACTATATTCGAAATATTGTGGCTGACGGCGGTTCCATCATGTTTGTCGGGACAAAGCGTCAGTCCCAGGTGATCATCAAGGAGCAGGCCCAGCGGTGCGGCATGTATTATGTCAATCACCGTTGGCTTGGCGGTATGATGACAAATTTCCAGACCATCAAGAATTCTGTGGACCGGCTGAAAAAGATTGAGGCCATGCAGAAGGACGGCAGTATTAACCGCTTTCCCAAAAAAGAAATTCTGAAGATGGAGAAAGAGCGGGTTAAACTTGAACGCAATATCGGCGGAATCAAGGATATGCGCAAGCTCCCGGATGTTCTCTTTGTCATTGATCCCCGCAAAGAAGACATTGCGGTGAGTGAGGCAAACAAGTTGAATATACCGGTTGTCGCTCTGACGGACACGAACTGTAATCCTGACGGAATAGAGCATGTTATTCCGGGTAATGATGATGCCATCCGCGCTATCCGCCTGATCGCTTCTCAGATGGCAAATGCCGTGCTGGAAGGGAAGGGCATTGACGGTGAAGAAGACGAGGCAAACGTGGAAGAGCTTGAAGTTGCGATGAGCAATCAGGCTGCGCCGGAGGAAGTTGCTGAAGCGGAGACAAGTGCTCAGGCCGCACCAGATGCACCGGACGCACCAGAGGAAGTTGCATCTGAAAAAACAGAAGAGGTTGCTCCTGATAACGGCTGAAGTTGACAGGTATGCAAGAATAACGGCTTAGTTTGTTATTTTTGACGGTATTTTTGAGAAGGGGCTGGCAACAAGCCCCTTCTTTTGTAGAGAGTTGCAGAGAGTTGTACTGAAACGACGATACTGCCGGGAAAACAAGAACCCCGGATGATCATTATATTTGCGGAAAAAGGAGAAAATTATGAAAATTACCAGCCAGATGGTCAAAGGATTACGTGAAAAGACCAATGCGGGCATGATGGATTGTAAAAGGGCTCTCGGTGACACTGAAGGAGATATGGAAAAAGCCGTGGATCTCCTGCGGCAAAAAGGACTTGCTGTCGCTGCGAAGCGTGCTGATCGCGCTACTTCCGAAGGCACTGTGGAGAGTTATATTCACGCGGGTGGAAAGCTCGGTGTTATGGTGGAAGTCGGTTGCGAAACAGATTTTGTCGCCAAGACGGATGATTTTTTGGCCTTTGCTAAAAATGTCGCCATGCATATAGCTGCCACCGCTCCGGTTGCGGTCACCCGTGAAGAAGTTCCTCAAAATATGCTTGAGCGGGAGCGGGAGATTTATGTCAACCAAGCTGAGGAATTAAACAAAGAATCGAAAAAACCTAAGTCTCCAGAAATCATCGACAAGATCGTGACCGGTAAGATTGACAAATATATATCCGAAATCTGTCTCATGGAGCAGAAGTTTGTCAAAAATCCTGATCTGACCATTCAGGATTTATTGAATGAGCTGATCTCCAAAATGGGAGAGAATATCTCTGTTAAACGTTTCGCCCGTTTTCAGCTCGGCGCATAAACAAGATTTTCGGTTGTCGGTTTATTGTTGATCGGCAATTGAAAATTTTGTTGACTCGGCGCAATTTTCCCGCCATCATACATTCCGGCAGGAGCTGAGGTTCAGGCTCGTTGCTTGATTCTTCCACAATTCCCTATCCAGCGGAGGCGTTTCAGGTGCAATTTCAACGAATTCTTCTTAAAATCAGTGGTGAGGCCCTGATGGGCGACGGTGCCTACGGCATCAGTCCGGCCATGATCAGTTTTGTCGCTCACGAGATCAAAAAGATTCATGAAAAGGGGGCTCAGCTCGCTTTGGTGATCGGCGCCGGTAATATTTTTCGCGGTGTGGCTGGTGCGGCAGGGGGCATGAACCGGGCCGCCGCTGATAACATGGGGATGTTGGCCACCGTCTTGAACGCCCTTGCCATGCAGGACGGACTTGAACAGGTCGGAGTGCCCTGTCGGGTTATGTCGGCCATTACCATGCGTAACGTCTGTGAACCCTATGTCCGTACCAAGGCTTTGGAGCATTTGAAAGAGGGCAGGGTGGTGATCTTCGCAGCTGGGACCGGTAATCCTTATTTCACCACGGATACCGGCGGCGTGCTTCGCGCTCTTGAGATTGAGGCGGATGTGATGATGAAGGCGACCAGGGTTGACGGGGTGTATGACCGTGATCCTGAAAAAGATACCAATGCGATTCGTTTTGATCGGCTCACCTATACTAAGGTTTTGCAGGATGAGTTGCGGGTTATGGATGCGGCTGGGATTTCTCTTGCCCGTGATAATGATCTGCCGGTGTTGGTGTTTAATATGAAGGAGGAAGGGAATATTGTTCGGGCTGCTGCTGGTGAGGATGTTGGGACGTTGATTAC
>RCNA010000020.1_pt1 | contig 19369 bp, 15 predicted proteins | sample 2041331 | NCBI WGS metagenome assembly RCNA01 (sample SAMN09708233, study PRJNA481090) | Marine sediment metagenome, whole genome shotgun sequencing project. | reverse complement strand
GATTCCCGATGCCGCACTTTTTTCCAGGGAGTTTGTTCTCAATCAGGTCTGGCCGTACTTAGTGGCCCGGGATTATAATATTGAAGGTGAGGCCCGTCCCCCGTCCGGAAACTCGGCATCTTTGCATGTCAGGCGGTGTTTTTATCATGAAGTGGCAGAAGATGTCGGCTTAATGGACATTGCGGACCGGATGTGCTTTGCCGATTACATTTTCTGGGAAAATCATCACCCCAATGTCAGATTTTCACGGACGAAGACCTTAATTGACGGGGATGATTATTGCGACCATACACTGACGTGGGTAGAAAGCCCCTGAAACAGAAGATTCCAGCCCGACAGGCAAACCAATAATTTTTCAAAAAGGAATGCATCCATGGCAAAAACAGCATTGATTACCGGCGCAGGGCAAAATATGGGCCTGGGCGTAGCACGTCATCTGGCAGCACAGGGTATTCAAGTATTAATCAATGATATCGATCCGGAAAGGGCCGAGGCTGCTGCTGCTGAAATTAGAGCCAGCGGCGGCAACGCCCTGGCAGCAGCCTTCGACATCACCAAAACTGATATCGCCCTCTCCCGAATCGCGGAACTCGAGGCCGAGAACGGTGGCATCGATATCCTGGTCAACAATGCCGGCAACGCCGGGCACAAGGCAACCCACCAGATACCTTTCAAGGATATGCCTCCGGAAGAATGGGACATGTATATAGGCGTTAACCTCTACGGTGTGCTCAATTGCACCAAGGCGGTTCTCAATGGAATGTGTGACCGGGGCTGGGGCCGGGTTATCACGATCTCCTCCGAAGCGGGACGTGTCGGGTTGGACATCAACGTGTCGGTTTACGGTGCCGCCAAGGCGGGGGCTGCACATTTAATGCGCCATATAGCCCGCGAGGTGGGGCCCTACGGTGTTACCGCCAATGTGGTATCCCTGGGTCTGATGGACAATGTACCCGATGAATTCGCCGGCCCCATTATCAAAACAATTCCGACCCGCCGTCTCGGCACCGGCGAGGATGTCGCCGCCGCGGTAGATTACCTGACTTCCGATGCGGCCTCCTGGGTCACCGGCCAGACCCTGCCCGTGAACGGAGGCTCGTATGCCATCTGAGGCAGGCGACGCCGCGCCATTGTTGCATCCCCGGCAGGTGTGTTTCGTTGTAGAGGACGTGCCTGCGGCGGTACAGTTTTGCGAGGAGACTCTTGGCTGGGGTCCTTTCTACCAGTTCAAGGCCTCCGTGCCTGACGCCTGCTACAAGGACTGGAGCGGGGAGAAGCTAACTGAAGTGGCTCTGGGCATGGCCGGTAAAGTGCAGGTCGAGTTTTTGCACATTCATCGAGGCCGCGACACCACAGCCGACTACCAGGCTCAGTACGGCACAGGCTTCCAACACCTGGGCATTCACTGCGAGTCTCGGGACGAGGCGTTGACTTACCTGGAGTCCCTGGGGGCCACGGTGAATGAACTGAATGAGTACCCGGGCATCCGCTTAGCTTTCGTTGATGTACCCACTGGCCCGGGCATGTTCGAAATACTGCAGCCCACTGCCGAAATGGCGGATAACGACGGCATCTCCGGCAGTCGAAAGGCCAATGACAGCGACCGCGCCCTGTTCGACGTGGACCGGGCAACCATGGTTACCCGGGACATTGAATCGGCGCTGGCCTTCTATGCCTCAGCCTTCGGTTGGGACAGCCCCACGGCCGCTACAGCTACCCTGCGCTACGGCGACAAAGAAACCTGCGTGCGGCGTTACATCGGCGACGCGGGAACGCTTCAGCTGGAATTAATCCAGCCCAACGTTAATAGCGACGATCCTTATGCCGCCCATTTGCGCCGCGGCGACCACGGCCTGATTCATGCCGGCGGCGTGTTCAACGGCGGCTTACCTGCGGGTGAAGCTCGCTCTGGCGAGTGGCTGGAAACAGGCGAGTCCTTCACCCTGTATGACTGGGCAGGTGGCGAACGCGCCCTGCAAGTCCGCCACTCCAACTGACGCCGAGGAAGCAATCCATGTTTCTCTACTTCAACTTCAGCTACTACCTGAACATGCTCAAGCGCATCTGGAGCAAGAAGGGCTGGCCGGGACGCTACAAGATGCTGTTTCGTCTGCTGGTGCTGGTGCCTGGTCTCTATCTAATCCACTCGGTATTCTTCTTCCTGGACAAGATCCTGTTCCCCGGTCTGTGGTTCCAGAAGATCGAAAAACCGATTTTTATCGTCGGCCACGCCCGCAGTGGCACCACCCTGATCTCCCGATTGTTAGCCCACGACAGCGAGCGCTTCAACTACTTCCTGTACTGGGAAATGTTCTTCCCTTCGCTGACGGAGAAAAAAATCATTCGTGGCCTGGGAGTGCTCGACCGCCTGTTACTCGGAAGCTTTTTCTTCAACAAGCTCAAGTCCTGGGATGACAAGACCTTCGGACCCTATCGGCATATTCACAACATGGGCCTATGGGTACCGGAAGAAGACGACTTTGTAATGAATGTGACTTTCTTCGCCGCTTACTGGCAATTGCCCGCGCCACTAATGGACACTAACGACATGTTCTATCTGGACAAAAAGCCCGCAGCGCAGCGCCGCCGCGTAATGAACACTTTCAAGGAGTGCGTGCGCCGTCAGCTCTACTTAAATGGCGGCAACAAGACCCACTTGTCCAAAAATCCGGTCTACTCAGGCCGGGTGGGTAGCATACTGGAAGCGTTCCCGGATGCACGTATCGTGGTCAATATGCGTGACCCCCTGGAGTGCGTACCCAGTAACCTCAAGTTGATGGAGGGCAACTATCAGGGCAAGGGCTGGGAACCGGCGGATTATGCCTCGTCGCTGAAAGTGCTGGAGGAAATGTCCTACGATTGCTTCCATATCCCCAGGCAGACCCTGCAGAAAAACCCCGAGACACCTTCCATGGTAGTGGATTATCGTGAGCTGGTGGCGCACCCCAGAGCAACCATCGAAAAGCTCTATCAAACACTGGGCCTGCCAATGACCGACGCCTATACCGCAATATTGGAAGAACGGGACAGTAAATCCAAAAAACACAGCACTAAACACAGTTACAGCGCTAAGGAATTTGGCATGGATGTGGGTAAACTACATCGGGAACTGGAAGAATTCTATGATGAGTACCAATGGCCGGCGCCCGAGGAACAGATAACTGCTCCCTAAGCAGATTTAATAAAATTAGAAAAAGGGAAATAAGATGCAGCACCTGAACGGAAAAGTCGTACTGATCACCGGCGGTGGCAGTGGTATGGGACGCCAGGCGGCACAGATGTGCGCGGCGGCAGGGGCGACAGTCGCCCTGCTGGATGTCAATGAGGCCGGGATGGAGGGAACTCGCAAACTGGCGGACAACATCCATGCCTACCCCACCGATATCACCGACTACGACGCGGTCGAAAAAACGGTGCAATCGGTAGAGTCTTCCCTGGGACCCATTTTCAGACTATACAACGCTGCGGGTATCATGCCCCTGGGTCGGATACTGACTCAGGGCAACGGCATCGCGAAAAAGATCATGGACATCAATTACGGTGGCTTGTTGAATATCGCACAGGCCGCCTTGCCAGCCATGGTGGCCCGGGGCGAGGGAGAGTTTATCAGCTTCGCCTCCATGGCCGGTATCATCCCCACCCTGCTCACCGGCGCCTATTCCGCCAGCAAGGCCGCCGCCGCATTTCTCACCGAAACCCTGTACCACGAGAACATCAACAGTGGCGTCAAGTTTGTCTGTGTTTGCCCTCCTACAGTGGATACGCCTTTACTACAGCAAGGCAGGGACACCGAATGGCCCAAGATGCTGGACTCCGCTGAAGAGCCCATCGAACCTATCGATGTAATCAACGCCATCGAGCAACATCTCGACCAAGGCAAGTTCTGGGTGTTTGTTGGCAAGGGGGCATTCATGGGTCCACTGGTACGTCGTCTGGCACCGGGCATTATCTGGAAACAGTGCCACAAAGTCGAAGGCTTCTAGGAAACAAACAAAAAGGTGGAGCCAAAAAAATGGGGTCAGATAAGACTTTCCGACGGAAAGTCTTATCTGACCCCATTTTTTTCTATCGGTAACTTCAACGGCAGCAATAGAAGCATCGCGACGACGATGAGGCCTGAAAAAATTAGCAGGCTTAACTGGTAGCTTCCGGTGGCATCGAACAACTTCCCGATTACCACAAATCCAGGCATGCTCAAAAGAGTAATAAGAGGACCCATCAGGCCCATAGCGCGGCCATAGCTCAACAAGCCAAAGACCTTAGCCATCATTGCGCCCCACACCGGCAGCATCCCTCCAGCTGCCAGTCCCATCAGGCCCGTTGCGAGTAACATCAACGGGTATCCGGGCTCGCTGGCCAGTATCAGGAAGGCGACAAACACCAGTGTCAGAGCGGCCCACAAGCCCAACTTCAGGTCGAGTTTATCGGCCAACATTCCAAATACCAGTTTACCTGCCAGACCGGTGATGGCGACCGACATAATCAGGGTGGAGGCCTGCGCTGCTGTCGTGCCCAACCCAGTGGCGTAGGGTGTGATATTGGCTAGAACTGAGGCGTATACGCTGAATAGCAAGCCCATCGTTAATCCAATATACCAATAGCCAGGGAGACGAATAATATCGGCCAGCTTGAGTTCCGCGATAGCGGTAGTTGCTCTCGCGCCGCTCATCTCGCCACCTTCGGGGAAAGCACCTATCTCGGAGGGCTTCCCGCGGATGGTGAGTACCACGAATGGCAGTACGATAAATGCGACGCACAGAGCAAGGCCTTCCACGGCAGAGCGCCAATCTGAGGCCTGTACCCACCAGGCTACCAGTACGGGGATGACCACACCCCCGACCGAGGTGCCCATGGCGGAAATACCCAGGGCGCGGCCGCGGCTGGTGGTAAACCAGCGTGATATGGTGGTTGAGCTAGCAGTAGGCCCGGCAAAGACATTTGCAATAGCCATGGTCAGGCCAAACACCACAATGAATTCGGTGATAGTCGTGGTGTGAGTCAGCAACCACAGGCCACAGGCAAACAGTAGTGTTCCTCCCGCTATGATCCAGCGTACGGGAAAACGATCGAGCATGACGCCGGCCAGTGGCATCAGAAACATTCCCAGGAAAGTGCCGAACGAGAGGCTGTACATAACTTCTGCCATGCTGACACCAAAGTCCTCGCGGACCGAGGGAATGATCAGGCTGAACGAGTAGGTGAAAAACCCAACCAGGAACATCTGGGAAACGAAGGTGCCCGCAACCACATACCATCCAAAAAACATAAGCTATTTCTCTTTCTCTACTGCTATTAAATAACCCAATCCACTGGTTTAGGCCAAGATGATCATCGGCGAAGAGCTCCAATAAAAAAACGAAAAAAACCCGGGATAACCCGGGCCAAATACAGAGCAAGTCGGACCTTCTCTAAAAATCGTAGCGAAAATCAATACCGTAACGACGGGGCGCCGCGAAGCCCTTGATCACGTGGCCAATGTTGGCCGCCTCGCCGACACCACCGTCATAGTACGTCTTGTCGCCCAGGTTCTTGCCCCAGGCGGCTATGGCCAGGCTGTCGTTGATCTGCCAGTTTAGGCGCGCATTATAGACCGTGTAGCTGTCTGTGGTGGAGTTCTCGCGGGCCAGGGGAATATCCCAGGTCAGTGCGTCGAAGCCCCAGTAGATTTCATCCCGGTAGTAGGCGTCTGCCCGCGCGGTCCAGCTGCCAATACTGGTATCCCAGTCGTACTGCACACCCAGGCTAAAAGAACTCTCCGGCAGGGAGGGCAGGTCTTCATCCGAGCGGTCCAGGGGTTCCGGAACACCGGTTTCCGGGTTGTTGATGAAGTCGTCGAACTGATCGAACTGGCCATCGGCGAAACTGGCCGCAAAGGTGATAAGCCAGCCCTCAGCGGGCAGCAGCGATACTTCCAGTTCGGCACCATCGATGCTGGCGGCTCCGGCGTTGGTCACCCCCTGCAGGGAGCCAATATTGTTCGGGTCGGGGTCGGGCCGGGCGACGAACAGTTGCATGTCGTCGTAGTCCATGCTGAACAGGGCGGCGTTAATTCGCAGGCGGTTATTCCAGGCATCCAGTTTCACACCCAGTTCGACACTATCGATTGTCTCCTCCTCAAAAGGGAACAACTCGCCCAGGGCAAAATCGGAGAATCCACCCGCCTTATAGCCTTCCGTATAGCTGGCATACACCATTAGGCCGTTGATGCTGTCACTCAACATTTCATCAGGAAAGTTGTAAGCGGCGCTGAACATTGGGGTGAGGCTGTCGAAGTTCTCGTCGGCTTTGAGTCGCTCTGTTTCACCCAGGGGCAGCGGCAAGGCAGAGACCGCATCGCTAAAGAAGGTATCATAGGGCATCAGCGATACAACGCCCGGAATGTTAATCGCTCCCGGAACATCGGCAAAGGCGTCCCAGGCAAGCAGAGCCTCGGTTCGCTGGGTTTCCAGGTTCCGCTCCTCGTAACCGTAGCGCAGGCCCGCGGTCAATTCCAGATTGTCCGTCACGTCCCAGCTCCATTGAGTGTAGATGGCGTAGGTGGTGTTGTCGTTTTCCTGCCCGCTTTCATTGTAGTTGGTGAGTGCCGCCACCAACCCGGGAGGCACGGCCGCGTCCACCGAGCCCCAAATTCCCTCCTCGCCATTCCATGTCGCGGTGAGCCCGGTATCTGAATCGTCCTGCATGTAGTACAGGCCAGTGGTGTACCTCACGCTGCTGTCGAGGAACTCGCCGCTGAACTGGAATTCCTGGCTTACCTGGGTGGAATCACCGTCCTTAATTGCACGCTGACTGGCGGGATAACCGGCGTAGGTATTGGTGTATGTGATATTTGGGGTTTCCTGATTGCGCCAGGCGGTAATACTGCGGAAGCTGTGATCATCGTTGATATCCCAGACGATGTTCATGGAAGCCTGGCTGGCGTCCAGCTCAAATTTCTTCGACGGATCGTGGTAAGTCGCCACCCCGTCACTGGCACGCTCACAAAAATCGGTTATTAGGTCAAAGCCACTGACGGGCGTTATCAGTGAGCGTCCAGGAATCTGTGCCTGGGGGTTTGTAACCACACAATCCCCCTGCGCTACCAGGTTCTCCCGGATGCGGTTGTGAAAAAAGGAGAAATCGGCAGTCAGGTCCTCGGAGGCCAACCAGCGTAGTTGTAGCAAGGCACCCTGGCGATCCTCATCCGACAGCTCAGTCCCGTGCACCGGGTCTTTGTCGAACCCGTCGGCTTCGACGCTGGTTACCGTGAGTTTAGTGAGGACCGTGTCGCTCAGTGGCACATCCACGGAGCCCTGAACATTGAGCCGACCATCGTTGCCGACAGTTACCTGACCATAGCCGCCAAACTCCTCCATCGGCTTGACGGTGGTCACTACCAGCGCTCCCCCGGTGGTATTCTTACCAAACAGAGTACCCTGGGGTCCGCGCAGCACTTGTACTGACTCCACCTCGGCCAGGTCCATCAACTGGCCATGGGGCTTGAGCATGAAAACGTCATCAATATACACCCCGACACTGAGCTCGGTGACGTTGGTAGCTCCCCGGGTCGGTCCCACCCCACGGATATAGATATTCGCGTCCCGGGAGGGGCGGGCAATCTGCAAATTGGGTACTAGCTCAGTGATATCGGCCATATTGCTAATACCCGCATCCAGCAAAGCCGCTCCGGTGAGAGCAGTGACGGAGAGAGGCGCATCCTGCAATGATTCGATACGCTTGCGGGCTGTGACGAGCACTTCTTCCAAAGCCAGGCCTTCAGCGGACACGGCAACAGCCGCCGGCAGCGTCAAGGTGGCTGCGCAAGAAAGGAGTACAGCGGGGATACGGCGTTTTTTGAATTTGATCATGACTTACCCTCGGTTTTGTGAGCCTGCCTACGACATGAGAGAGTCGGCCAACTCTTTTTATAGTTCCTTGACTATAGTGATTAACCCCCCGTTGATATATAGAATAAGTTTTCAGGTGCTATAGGCAAGGTGAATAAGAGTGGGCGATAGCCGAGGCTATTCTCACTCCGATAACGCTACGGGCACGCTTACCTGCACGCCACCCAGAGGCGCGATTAGCTGAAAATCACCGGGCAGTATCCAGCTGACAAATGGCGCCAGCTTGCGCAGGGCAGAACTACTCATTGCCCCCAGGCTATTGATAATGGTGCCATTGGGAAGGACCGCGGTAACGCCTGCCGAATCATCCTTTAACATGAGCACATTGCGTAGACCCCGACCGGTTTGCAGATTGATCGCTACTAGCGAGGACAGTACGGGTAGCAGAACCTGCTTACCCAGGCTGATTTCGTAGCCGTAAAGTACTGGCACCAGCACACTGTCCTTGAGCACAGTGGGGTTGCCGTTACCTACGGCGACAGGCTCACCCAGCAACCAGGACGACGGCAAGGTATTGCGCGCGAGTTCCCCCAGGTCACTTTGCCAGCGAATGTCCCCCTCAGGGCTGATGGCCACCAGAGCCGGCGCCTGAACTTGTAATGCATACAGCGTACCGTCGGCCCCCACCGCTGCGGCCGCTGCCCCCGCCTGGGTCTGCACTTGCCAGAGAATCTCTCCGCTGCGCGCATTGACGGCGTAAAATAATCCGTCTTCATCGCTTACATACACCTCTTCGGCGGAGCGCGAGAGTGCCGGACTGGAGCCGCTGCCCGGCCCCATAACGGTGGCGAATCCCAACTGAATATCGATACCGTCAGGCCCATGCTGCAGGTCCAGTGCGTAGAGCGCGCCCTGCCCCGAATGGACAGAAGTCGCCGCCACGAACACACGGCCATCGGTCTCCAGCGCTACCGCTGGTGTGTTGGCTGAACGCATGTTGCCACCAAACAACAGTTGCCACGCCCACTCCTTGATGCTGGGGTCCAACATACCACCGCCAAACATGTCTGCGGGTAAGGGCAGCACCTCCGAAGCCGGTGGTAGCAAACCAGGTAAACGCCAGGGGCGGTTGAGAATGTTTCCACTGTCGCGGTCAATTACCAGAACATCGCCAAAGTTGGTGACGCCCAGCACATACCCATCCGCGGTAAATACCGCAGTGGTAAATGCGTTCACCGGTAAGTCCCCGGCGGCAACCCAATCCTCCTCCCGAGGTGGCGGCAGTGGCACCACCCACTTGAGCCCACCGTCGTGCCTGAACGCAAAAAACTGGTTACAATCACCGAGGTAGATATGCCCCGCTGTATCCACAATAGGACTGGACAGTACCGCACAGGCATCGACACCCTCCTTAGCCGTACGCCAGGGCTCAGACTGCCACAGGAGTTCACCTGCCAGACTGAAGGCGTGCAGGTTACTGTGCCCGCGTGCTCTGCCAGTAGCCACGTATAGGGTGCCTCCATCTGGACTCACGGTCGGAGCAGTGAGCACCGTCGCGCCAGCCAGGATATGCCGACTCTGATACTCAGGAAATAGCACCGCCTCCGACGCCAATTTACGGTTACCGGCATCCTGGTGCAGGGTCGCCCAACCACCTCCGGAGTAAACGTCATCTGCATGTACCGCATGCATACTGAGCAGGGAAACGAGAAGCAGCCAATTGAACTTCATGCGTCAGCCTCAATCTGTCAATGGCACAACGTCGCGTTATCTACCGGCAGGGACACGCCGCTGACATAGGAGGCGCTCTCACTGCATAGCCATGCGATGTTCTGGGCGATCTCATCCGGCTGGCCAAATCGGCCACAGGGCACGCTGCCAAGGATCATTTTTTCGACCTCTTCACCACCGGTGGCGATGGAGGCCTCCAGCTGCGGAGTGCGGGTTGAACCGGGGAGTACAGCATTGACCCTGATGCCACGCTTTACGTTCTCCTTCGCGGCGGTTTTGGTCAAACCCAGTACACCGTGTTTACTGGCACTGTAGGCGGCCATGTTGGGCACACCGATCAGGCCTGCGCCAGAAGATACGTTGACGATCGCGCCGCTGCCCTGCGCTCGCATAAGCTTAATCTCATGCTTCATGCACAGCATAACGCCGGTGAGATTGACAGCGATTACTTGTTGCCAGCTTTCCAGTTCGGTTTCTTCGATACGGGCTGAGGGACCAACAATGCCGGCATTATTCACCGCGCAATCCAGGCGCCCGAACGCTGTCAACGCCGCCGCCACCATGCCCTCAATGTCTTCCTCCCGGCTAACATCGCAGGCAACGAAGCGCGCCCTGTGCCCCGCTTCACTCAGCTCTCTCGCCAGTCGTTCGCCCGCCGCTGCCTCACGGTCTGCGAGTAGAACAGCGGCCCCCTCCCGGGCAAACAATCGTGCGCAGGCGGCGCCGATACCGTTGGCCGCTCCTGTAATCAACGCGACTTTGTTCTCCAATAGCATGGCAATTCTCCTCAGGTTTTAATTCATCATAGATTAGCGTGGAAGCAGTAAGTATCGATAGTCTACAACGGCTGACAGTGCCGATTACGTCAATTTGCACATAGCACCTATGTCCACTCAAGTAGACAGGAACTGCTTACGGTATTCCGAAGGAGGCCGACCGAAATACCGGCGGAAAGCCCGGGAAAAATACAGCTGATCCCGATAGCCCACCAGCTCTGCAATATCCGCGATACGGAGTTTGCTATGGGTCAGTTTCTCGCAGGCCAGCGCCATGCGGCGCTCGTCGCGCCAGCCAATCACAGTTAGACCGGTATGCTGTCTGAACAATCGGGCCAGGCTGGAGACCGACACATTCGCAGCGGCAGCAACCTCCTGCACACTGATATCCCGGGTATAATGGCTCTCTATGAAACCTATCGCAGTCTCCACCCGCCGATCCATCCCACCCCTGACTTCTACGGGTATAATGGGCTGGCAGCGCAGTAGAATTTCCTCCAAAAGATTATGGCGCAGCCTGATTACATCCGGGTCGGACTGGTGACTCAATTGCGCGACATCCTGAAACAGGCGGATAAATCTGGCAATCTGGCCGGGTTCTGCGCAGTGCAGATGATGAATGCCGGCTCCCACCTCGGGCCAGCTCAATAAGTCAGAAAACCGTTTCTCCCCCTGGAATGCGACCCAGTGCACACCCCAACAGGAGGCCGCAGGCAAACGCCTGTAATCGTAGAAGGTTTCCGGCGTGAGTAAAACCAGGTCACCTACACCCACTTCAAGGTTGCGGCGCAGGCAGTTGTAGGTGCCTGCACCTTCGGTTGTGAAGTGAAGCCCCCAGCCCCGCTTGCGCCCCGGGCGGTAGGTGGGGAAATCATTCCACTGGCCCTGGCTGGCTTTGGTATAGCCGCCGGTGGAGCGATAATCCATCAAAAAGTCGACGCTTTCGAAGGCCCCGAGTACCTGCTGAATAAAGCGGATAGCCTGTGTCTCAGTCAGTGTGACCTGCGGTGCGAAGCTCTGGCGCCACTGGCGAATAATCTCCGGAATGCGGGGTTGCTGCTGTAAAGCATGTAGTACTTTACTGCGATCGGCATTTGCCTGGGGCGAGCGAGACGGCTGTCGTTCGAAAAACTCCGATATTTCCGATGCCGGCATGTCATCCATGGATTGCCCGTCAATCCACTTGAACAAATACACTGCGGCTTCTCTTAGATTCATATTTTGAGAGTATCGTCCATATTTAGAAGAAGATCGTACTCACCCTGGCGCAATATTCCAAGGATAATATCGGACCATTACAAACAATCGGTGATAACACATGACAACACAAACCATCGACTACGGCGACTCGAAGATCAGGGCGGCTCTGACCTGGCTGGTGTACCCCGTGTGCGTAGTGACACCTTTCGTCTGGCTCACGTTTAATATCAACCTGGACCAGCCCGCAATGCTGATTCCCTTTGCCTTTCTCAGCCTGTTCACTGCGGGCATCATGGAATGGATTCACCCACACACCATGAACTGGCGTAAATCCCACGGCGACATCCTCACCGATATCGCCCATCAGATATTCTCCCTGTGTTTGTCGCAGTTGCTGCGGGTCGCACTGATTTTCGGGTTTTTCACTTTGCTGACCCTGCCAGCCGAATCTTACGCCCTGATGAGATGGCCTGTGGAGTGGCCATTGTGGGCTCAGGCTATTCTCGGTCTGGTATTGGCCGAGTTCGGAGAGTATTGGCGCCACCGACTGTTTCATGAATGGCACCTGGCCTGGCGCTTCCATTCCGTTCATCACAGTGCCAAACGCCTGTACTTTCTCAATGCCCCGCGATTCCACTTCGTCGATCTGTGCCTGGCCGGATTCTCCGCCGCCATCCCTCTGGCCCTGTGCGGCGCAACTCCGGAAGTGGTCGCACTGGTAGGCCTATTTACCGGTCTGCACGGCAACTGGCAGCACGCCAACGTGCGCTACAAGCTGGGCTGGTTTAACTGGATTCTGGCTGGCGCCGAGCTGCACCGCTGGCACCACTCCTCGATTATCCGCCACAGCAACAGCAATTACGGCAATAACCTGATTATTTTCGATGTGCTGTTCGGCACACGCTGCCTGCCCGAGGCGCCGCAGGATGTCGAGCAACTGGGCCTGGGCGAGCACGATAAGTTCTTCCCGCAGACCTGGTGGAGACAACTGCTCTTGCCCTTCCGCTGGAATTCCATGCTCGGAATCGAAAAGCCGACCGATGCCGATGACGAATCAGCTTTCTAATGCCCACGCCAACGCATCTTGATATGAGATTGCCTTACAGCCACTTCTGCTTTGCGCTGATCGGGCGATACGACCGGTGTGTCGGCTGGTAGTACACTGCGAACAGCCTTGAGCTTCACAAGCTGTGCCTCGGCCTTAGGCATTTCGTCCCCGGCGGGATTTTGTCGGAAAATGAAACGCATTGAATGTGTCCCTTTTTCCAGACCGGTGGTATCGACCCAGCCAGCCACGCCCGGGTCCCGGTGCGCAATAATATAATAGCGTGAACCATCACTGGACACGGGCAACTGGTGCCCACTGAGACTACTCACGTAATTCTGTTGGTCGGGTCCCTCAAACCAAAGGTTGCCGAGCTGAAAGCCAATATAATGCGGCTCCAACGGCGCAGTTACCTTGATGACAAGGGCCTCGTCCTCCACCAACTCAAAAATACCCGCTGCATACAGTTGTTGCGCACCCGCAACACCCCCTGCGGTAAAAGGTGGGGCTGGAGAATTAATGTCGTTGACAGGCATATTGCGCCGGCCATCGCCATTAAAATCGCTGCGCACCTCCAGTGGAATTTCCTGCAATAACTGCCAGAAGCGAATCTGGTTGGGGAGCTCCGTCGCGATTTTTTCCAATTTCTCACTCATCTAGGCTGCAGTCATTGGAGGGCGCGATTCACCCAGGGCGTCCAGCCGGACGATTTCCATCTCAATGGTCTTCTCATACTCCCAATCGGAAAAAATTTCCCTGACGGACAGGTAGCGGGCATGCTGCACAGCCTCAACCCCGGTCGCCGGGCAACTCATCCGCTTCTTCGACAACAGAAAATTGCCCTTGTGGTCAGTCGGACGCTTGGGACCAATCAGAATATCGAAGGCACCTGCTGTGTCGACCTCCAATTCAAAACTGTTCACATAGTCCAGGGTCTGGCTGGTACAGTTTCCCATTTCCGCCAGCTTACCGGTGGCACCGGGTACATCGGTAATAGTCTGGAAAGTCACCATGCGCGGCGCTTTTGGCGCTTGCAAACCACGCTCGGAGGTTCGCCACTCGCCGGTATCAGCGACAACACCCGAGACCTTGTAAAAACCAGTGGAGTCGATGGGGGCCTTGAGATACATGGTATCGGGATTTTCAGCCGTCCATTTTCGCAGCATATCCATTGAGCGGAAGAACTCCGGATGGCGAGGGTCTAGTCGCATTTCCATTTCTATCATGCGCCCCAAGTGACCCAACATATAGCGGTAGCCTTCGGACAGGTTGCGATCGGTGGTCTCAGGCGGAAACGCCGCCGGGTCACTGAGGCTTTGTTGTGCCTGCTGTAAACCCCGGGAAAACTTTTCCCAGCTTTTATCCAGTTGTTCGCTCGCCATGGCGGCGCCACTGCTTACAATCAGGCCCACGCCCAACCAAAATAGCCTACGCATAAACTGCCTCCGGTAACAATTATTCGATTAGCTGCCCTTTAGTTCGGGCATTAGATCGGCCAGTGCCGCGATAGTGTAATCGATATCATTCTCGCTATGGGCAGTCGAGATAAAGAACTTCTCCTGACCTTTGAGAATACCCCTGTCCAGCAGCAGGTCCTGCAATTTGAAGTGGCGTTTCCAGTTTAGTCCAAGGGAACTCCGATGGTCGTAAACTTCACCCTCTAGAAACCAGGGCTGGAAAGCCGTTGGTTCGCCGAGTACCTGGGCGGAAATATCAGCCTGTTCCAGTAGCGTGGTCAAGGCATTCTTCAGGCGTAGGCCCTTGGCATTAACTTCCTCGTACAGGCCAGGCGTTCTCAGCTCCCGGATCAGCGCTGTCGCCACCGAAGTCGACAACACGTTGCCGCTGTAAGTACCGGTGAGTCGCACATGGTTTCCCGTCTCGACTCCCGCCCTACCCGCCAGATCCATGATGTCCGCACGTCCACCGACAAAACCGAAAGGAAGCCCGCCGGATATCGCCTTGGCGCCGGCGCAAAGGTCAGGCACCACGCCGTAGTATTCCTGGGCGCCGCCCAGGGCCAAACGAAAACCGGTCACCACCTCATCGAACACCAGGGGGATATCAAGCTCCAGGGTAATATCCCGCAAGCCCTGTAGGAAGCCCGGGGCGGGTACGAACGTACGGCACAGGGGCTCAACCATCACGCAACCCAGTTCGTCCGCGTGTGCCCTGATAATCTCGACGGTTTTTTCCAGGTCGTTAAAAGGCGCTATCAACACATCGTCTTTTGTGTGGGAAGTGATGCCAGCAGAATTTGAAACCGCCTGGGGAAAGTCCGCCACTTGCATGGTCCACTGGGCGCTCATCAGGGCGTGGTCGTGCATGCCGTGGTAGGCGCCCTCGAACTTGAGCATTTTGTCCCTTTTTCGGTAGGCTCTGGCCAAACGCAAGGCGTAAAGGGTTGCCTCCGATCCCGAGTTGTGAAAACTCACCTTCTCGGCACAGGGCACAGTTGTAACGAGTTCTTCGGCTAGCTCTATCGCCGCATCATTGGTCAGCAAGAAAGAGTTACCCTCGGCCATCCGCGCCTGCACCGCATTCACCATAGCCGGGTGCGCGTGTCCCAGAAACATCGGCCCGGAACCCAGTAAATAATCGATATATTCGTTGCCGCTGGCGTCGCTCACCCGCGCCCCCCGCCCCCCGGTCATCACCATGCTGTAGTCCGGATTGACCGAGGCGCTACGGATACCGCAGGCCAGGTACTGATCGGACTTGGCCAGCAGAGACTTTTCTCGTTCACTCTGGGGTTTTCTTTCGAATGTCGGTTTCATCATGGTTTTTCTGACCCCATTTATTTAGCTGATATTGACGTTGCAGGCGTTGATATAGGTGGAGAAACGTTCCTGTATTTGCTCCCGGCTGTAAGCCAGGGGTTTGACGTCCACGTGCTTGTGCTTGCCGTGCTTGTGCTGTGGATGGTCATCGTGCCATGTGGTCATGCCCTGCTCTGCTTCGGGTGTCCATTCGATGCCCAGGTGCTTGTATGCCTTTTCCATCTGCGCCACCGGGTCCGCCACGTAGTCTTCAAAATATACGTCGGCAAACTGGGAGTCCGGAAACTGCTTGCGAACTTCCACCGCGCGGGCGGTAGCGTCCGCCCACACTTCCATCTGCTCATGTAACAGGTCGTCGCGATCCAGGGTTTCCGGTCGCACCGACAGAGCACGGTTGGTGGCGTTCATATTGGTGTAGGAGGACAGCACCGAGGCGGGGTCCCGGTGGGTCCAAATAATTCGCGCATCGGGGTACACTTTCAGGAATGACTTGAGATGCTTCAGGTGTACCGGGTATTTGAGTGTCCAGGGCTTCTCGGGTTCGTTGGAGCCAATCAGCTGCAACAGCTTCTTGTGCTGCTTGTAGGTCGGCACCATGTCACAGCGCTCGTACCATTCGTTGTACAGGGGCACACGAGAGCAGATCTGCCAGTACTCGTCGGTGAAGGTCTGCGCCAGCAGGTGCCCGCACTCGTCCGGGATATGGGCCTCATTGTAGTGCATGGCTTTGGTTTCAGGCGCTCGTTCGTACATGCCCTCCAGCCGATCCCGACTGGCCCGAAAGTCCGTATTGTCTTCCCAGGTATCGCGTGGAGGACGGGGCTGGGGATACTCACTCATCCAGTACTGCAGATGTTGCCGGTTGGGATCCCCCGCTGCCAGGTGTTGCATCGCGGTACTACCGGTGCGCACCATGCCGGTGATCACCAACGGTTTTTCTATCTTGATATTTAGCAATTCGGGATTATCCTTGAAGCGCTGTTCCGCCTTGAGTCGTTGCTCCAGCATGAATATCAGCTTGAGGCTGTAGCCGATGGGAATTTTTAGATCGCAAAAAGCGTCCTGTTGTTCCAACAATTTGCGCAGGCCGATGAGGTAGGATTTGTCCTCCCCGAAATCTTTAAGACCAGTGTTTTCCATTGCAATCTCATGCATTGGGTCTATCCAGTCGATAAATTTTTCACATTTTTTCAGGCGCAGCATAAATCCTCCATATAAACTTTTTGCTTTGACGACACAGTCCCTCTACCCTCATATACTCCCACAGTCGCAGGGCTATCCGGAATGATAGTGACGGCAACAGTGCTATAACTAAATCCATCAAATCTCCGAGCCGTCTATAACTCAATTCGGGATAATCCTCCATATATTCGAGTGATTTGTGCTAACCCGCCCATCACTCCGACATGGACAATAGGGTTATTTGGAGGACAATGTATGAATGCTGGCATCACTGGGACTGAGCTACTGGATAGCGGCCGTAGATTCTCCGTGACCATGTGGGAATACTCCTGGCTCACCCAACGTTCAGGCAGGCAGGCCGAGTACGCGGACTGGGATAAAGTTCTGGACGAACTGGTAGAGCGAGGCTACGAATGTATCCGTATCGATGCTTTCCCCCATCTCATCGCCGCGGATAAAAATGGCAGGCGAACCGGGGAAACCACCTTTCTTCCCGTTGCAGATAACTTCATGTGGGGGCGCCATGAGTCAATCACCGTCAACGTACGGGAGGGACTGGTCGAGTTTATGAAGAAGATGAAGGCGAGAGGCCTCTACGTCGGCCTGTCTTCCTGGTTTAACGACGACACCGAACACCGGAAATTCGCAATTAACTCTCCTGATGATTACGCCCGAATCTGGTTGGAAACCCTGGATTTACTTGCTGAAAACGACTTGCTCGATATGGTTGTATGGGTCGACCTGTGTAACGAATTCCCGATGTCGATCTGGGCTCCGCAGCCCTATGCCAACATCCTGGGCATGGAGTATGAAAAATCCAACAGCCTCCGCGGATTCATAAAGTTTCTCCGCAAATGGGATGCCGAGACCACCGCGAGAGCATCAGCTTACTTCAATCATTCGATTGAGCAGGTGCGCGAGAAGTACCCCGACCTCAAGTACACTTTTTCGCTACAGGCTATCGGCGGGAAAAACCTCAGGCAAACAGATACCAGCGCGTTCGATCTCACTGAACCCCATATCTGGGCAACCGATGACCTGCGATGGACGATCAAGTCGAAGCATTTGTCGACGTTTATCGGTCGCTATCCTAACGGCGTGGTGAAACACGCACAGGCCAGTATGAAGCTCTACCCCAATAACAAAGACAGAATTTACGGCATACTGGACAGGCGCACCGACCTCTGGGCCGACTGGGCAAAGCAAAGAAACCTGCCCCTCATTACCAGTGAAGGCTGGACCTCGGTCATGTATGAGGATATCAGCCAGCACGGACATCTCGGGGAGTGGGACTGGTTCAAGGAAGTCGCGGAGATGGGGGTAAGCCTGGCCATTGACAAAGGCTGGCAGGGTATCTGTACCAGCAATTTCTGCCAGCCCCACTTCGAGGGGATGTGGCACGATGTGGATTGGCACCGGCGGATGACGGACCTGATCCGCAAGGACTAGCTTAGGATTTTGGATTCAGCCGCGAGGCCGCTGCCGCCGATGCGCCGGCGAGGCGACCGAAGTAGGTAGCATCACCGATCGACACACCGGAACTGTAAGTGGCTCCACAGCGAGGCAATCCACAGGCTGTACGACCGGCGGCATAGAGGCCGGGTACGGCCTCCCCTTCTGCTGTGAGTACCTCGCCTCCGAGGCTGGTACTAAGCCCTCCAAATGTGAAGGCCGGGAACCAGGCACCGCCATTCATTGAAAAATCAAAAGCTGCATAGGGTGGTTCATCTAGTGGCTTGAGATACGGAAGGCGCTTGTGAAACAGTGGGTCTTCACCGTTTGCCGCATGATGATTGAAGAACGCGAGAGTGTGGCTTAGGGAATCCTCAGGCAGTTCGAGGTCCCTCTCCAGTTCCTCGATGGTCTCGCCCACCTGGGCCACGCTATAGCCTCCAAGAGGCGGCTTTTCCATAGCGTCAAAATTTTTGCTGTCGATCACCAGGTAAAATTTCTCATCGGGAGCTGCAAACATTTTTTCGCCCATGCGGCCATGGTAGCAATCCTCGGCGACCACGCGCTGCCCCTTGCCATTGACCACAATGCCCTCCACCATATTAGCGGGCGGGTAAAATGGCAGGGAAACAAAACCCTCGTGCATATTGATCGCCACGCCGCCGACACCCTGCCCGATGCGAATGCCCGCACCCGTGTCATTGGGATTGCCCAGAGGGTAGTTACTGGCCAACATTCTCGGCGCGTGTTGAGCCACCATCTCGCGGTTCATGATAAAACCCCCTGCACATAACACCACGCCGCCGCGGGCTGCTATACAATGCTCTTCTCCATCGATACGAACCACCAGCCCCACCACACGGCCGGCGTCATCTTCGATGGCTGTCAGTGCGCGGGCATCATACTGAAACTGCACACCCTTCTTTTCTGCGGAGTCGATTAATTTGTCCATCAGCATAGCTCCGCCGCCCTCACCTACCGCCTTGCCCTTGTGCCCTCTGGGAGCGGGCCGGGCGATTTCATCATAGGGGTAACAGGCTTCCATGCCGGAATAAATTAAACCCTCGTCTCCGTGGGTATTGTTCAATTTTTCCGACACGTACTCGGGCTTGAATTCCATGCCCTGTTCAATCAACCAGTCGTAGTGCGCCAAATTATTGTCTACATATTCACGCACTTTAATTTCATCGGCATTAGGGCCACTGGTAGGAAGCAGATACTGGTACATATCCTCCAGCGTATCCTCGATACCACATTCTTTTTGGGTGGGCGTGCCACCGCCGAAATAAATCTGTCCACCAGCCAGAGCAGTGGTGCCCCCCCCGGCACTGGCGGCTTCAACTACCAGCACCGCAGCTCCGGCATCGGCAGCCGCTA
>RCNA010000019.1_pt1 | contig 19869 bp, 19 predicted proteins | sample 2041331 | NCBI WGS metagenome assembly RCNA01 (sample SAMN09708233, study PRJNA481090) | Marine sediment metagenome, whole genome shotgun sequencing project. | reverse complement strand
AGAATCTAAACTGTCAGTAGCTCTTCAGCAAGCCGCACAATTTCCTTATTTCGGGCCATTTTTTATTCAACTGCATAAGAATCATAGAGGATACTGGTTGCTTCATTTATCTCCTCATTATCGGGCGCATAATGCCATGAGTGAAGTAATATGGAAACAAGGTAATTACATGAGACATTATGGAGGTGACGGGGCAAGAATATTTGATATATCATACAGGGGAGGAACCACAGACCTACCTAATATTTTTGGCAACACGTTCAATGGAACAGCCAGAGAACAACACATAAATGGTTTAATTAGAGATCTTCCCGATATAATATGGAACACTGATTCAATACGAGTAAGCAATTTAATTGATTCGACATGCAACAATACGGCAGCAACTCAATCTATGTATCAAGAATCTCTTCTCAGAATAAGAGACCAAGGAGAGATAATGATACGGGGGGAGAAAGGTGGAAAGAAGCGAAGTAATATAATAATAAATCCTTCAGATATAATAATTCCAGACAGGCGGCTTCGACTATTTACAATATAATTGTATTTAGTTTAGAGAATTTAACAAGGATGAAAATTGAGCCAAGCAGGGTGCGTTTACGCACCTTATATGTTACCAACGAGGAGGCAATCTATTCCCCTCTTTCTTTGTTCCTCTCTCATAGCTCCCCGCAACCTATCCCGTACCTTCCCCAAGCCGCATTAGCAGAAAAACCTTGACAGGATAAGCACCGCCCTTTAGCCTGATGAAGTGAATAATAAAGGTCGCAACTTGGGTTGCCTTGCAGGTCAGTACGAGGCGGTACCACTTCAACCTGTTGCGTGGCTGTAATGCACGGAAAGTCAGAGGAAAATCATAGAAAACGTCATGCGTATAGAATGCCCTGCGGAACTGTTGCTAGTGCTCAGTCATGACTAAGTGTTAGGGTTACTATCTCCAGGTGAGGTCCACAGATTGATTAGCGGCGATACACTCAGCCCTAATTTTTAGATTTTACAAAGCACTAGCCAACAAAGCAATAGTCCGATCATCATGATTACTAGGCGACCAGAAGGACAGCCAATCCAGAAGATTTTTTTCCGTTTCTCCCGGCGTGCCTGATAGTTTTTGACGAATCTCCTCGGCCCAAAATTTGTCCCAGCACGCAGGCTGTTGTAAATTATGATCCGTTTCAAAGATTGGATCAGTGATCCCGTCGGTCAGGAGGAACAAGGCGGTCATTGAGTCCAGATAATCAAAAGATATCCGTCGCATAATATCTTCACCGTCATTGGCCTCCGGGTCGAGAAAACGGGTCTGGCCCGCATATTCGCCGCTGTCAGGCTCGCCCAGCAGCTTGACGTACCCGTCCTCTCCCTCTTTGTACACAGCCATGCCGCCGTCGCCGATCCAGTAGCCAGCAACAAAATGTCGACCTTGGATCTGTTTATGCACAGCGATAAGCAATGTGGCATAAAAATTACGAAATTTACATTGTTCCTTTTGACTTGTCAGGTGGATCGTATTAATGGCTTTATAAATTACCTGACTGAACACCGCATAAAGCACCTGCCGCAAGTCCGCATCTGTCCTGTCTGTTTTTTCTTTGTCCCAAGCCGAGACAGCCTTGATAAGGGCATAATTATGTTCTGTTAATTTTGCCGCCAGAAAATCCGCCGAAGTGTTGACGGCTATTCTGGAACCCTCTCTGGAATATTGACTGCTGCCCGCACCGTCGGCCACGGCCAGAATATGCCATTTTTCAGGATGTTCACCGATCAGCACAAAGTCATCATCTCGACATTTTCCTTCGTGGGCGTGGGACCGGCCCCTCTTGCTCGCCCCGACGAGTTTCCAGCCGTCCCGGCCATCCTGTTCCTGGGAGTCTTCGTCTTTTTTCCAAAATTTCACCGCTTCATCTGACGGGATATCTTTCCAGAGGGACTTGGGATCGTGATTGACAACAAAATTAAGCTGTCCTTGACTGCTGCCGCCTGACTGCAAAGTATAGGTGATTGTCAGATTGAATTCTCCGGGTTTGACCGGGTTGCCCCGCACAGATTGGATTTCTTCATCATAGCGAATCCCTGAATCTTCCAATCCTTCAACCTTGGTAATTTTAATGACCTCACCGCCCTCAACCGCCAACGGTTCGGAATACGAGGTATTGACCATTGCATTCGGGAGTTTGAATAATACTGTTGATGAAGAGTAATCTCGGTTCATTGTAGGGCTCTGTGGAGGTAAATGGACATCGGAATCGGCTGTGGGCGGTTGCGCCTCAGCGTCTTTCGGTGCGGGCGGGCATTCAGGTGGGCATTCTGTCGGTTCCGCCTGTGATGGAGGAGCAGTAAGAGTACAGCTCTGATCTGTAGGCAGGAGAGGAGCTTCCGTCGTTGCCGGAGCGGTGGGGATATCATCAGGTTTTATCGGCTCCGTACTGTTCTCCTCCGCAGGTAACTCGGCAACAACAACATCTTCCTCCTCATTCAAATTATCTTGAGACGGCGCATCCTTGTCTTCTGTTTTTTCAAAGGCGGCCAGTATATCCTCAATGTTTTCCTGACCCGCTACAGAGATAATGTTGTCCTCCGGTGCGGCATCATCCGTCGCCTGTTTTTCCTGCCCGCCTTCTTGCCGTCCTTTGTTCCACGTATGCCAATTTTGCATCAGTTCATCAGAAAAGGCGGACAAAAGATAACCACTACCACCAGCCTTCAGGAATGCATCCAGTTCCGCATCAGAGGGTGCTTCGTTATGTATTTCCAATATGTTCCGGCAAATTGATTGAAGCACCGTATCTTTTTTCATCCCAAAGACCTCACAATATCAAAACGTTCATTACTCTCCATCGGCACCATAGTAAGCTGCTGTTTGCACCACGGGCATGACGCTGTTGTCGAGGTTCCGTCAACACAGAACAGCCGGCCGCAGGCACAGAGGCCTAAGGCGGAAAGATTGCCGCAATGCGGACAGCTCGCCTGCCCCAGTAAGCTTTGAAAATCCACCTGAGATTCAATTTCATTGACAGGGACTGACCAGTCGAAATATGTCTCGTCAATGGGATAACAGCCTGTCATCCGATAGCAATACCTGCTTCCTTCGATATCGTGCATTTCCGCCGACAGGGTCGAAGGAACAAGAAGGATACTCTCATATTTGAGCAGATAGGGTGTTTGCCGCTGCTGACACCGCCCGGCGAATATCGCGAAATCTTTATCTGAACCGGGATTATCCTCGGCAAGGGCCAGAACAGTCTCCGCCTTTGCCAAGGAAATAGGCTGATCCTCTTCGCCATGCTGTTGCACTTTGATACTTTGCGAGCGCACCGACATGGTCAGCCAGTCAATAAATTGAGAAAAATCAGCCGAATCTTCTCCGTTATAGCTCAGGACATGATCAGCGAATTGCGATAAGGCATGGGTGGCGGCATGTTCCCCAAGGCCGACAGCTATCACTTGGGCACGCTTGGCATATTTTTGTTTCCAAATCCGCACGGCTTCTCCATAATTATCCGTGGGCTTGCCGTCGGTCATCAGATAGACAAGAGGTTTCCAGTCGCCTTTACGCTCCGCAGTGGTCGGCTGAACCTGTGTATCTATTGCCTGCATCAGATGGGTCAGGGCTTTACCCAAGGCAGTGCCGGAACCCATCGGCAGCCTCGGTGGGTAGAAGGTGGGCAGATCCATCAGAGGAACCAAGGTTTTTACTTTTCCGGCAAAGGCTATGATGGAGAGAAAAACTGTTTCCAAGGCGTTTGGATCCTGACGCAGCTTGTTTATAAGATGCGCAAGCCCCTGTTCAAGAAGCTGTAACGGTTCTCCGGCCATAGAGTCTGAAACATCAAGCACGAGAAAGACGGGTAAACGACGCATTGTATCCTCCGGCGACGATGTGAAATGTGAAATTTCGAGAATAAATCAAAGGGTATCGCGTTCTCACATTAAAGGACAATCTGGATTTCAGCCGGAGGCGGCGGCAGCATATCTGCGGAACCGGCCCCGATACTGGCGCTTCGCATCTCCACGCTGGCAGAAACCCACTTGAAGAAGCTGGCAAATGCGGTGCTGTCCGTTGTATCAAGGCTGACAACCGTGTCGGTCAGCTTGCGCAACTGCTCCACCTTTGCCTTGGGTCCGGCTGCGCAGGCGATAATTTTACCGAAATGACTTTTTCTGATCTGCGGAACAATTTCATTATACCGAGCCACATCCGAAGGGCTGCCGTCGGTCATGAGAAACAGCATGGGCCGCCAGTCCCCTTTGCGCTCATTGGTGCTCTGAATAATATCCTCTTGCACCCGCTTGAGCACCAAAGCCAGGGCCTTGCCGGTATAGGTCGGGCCGGATCGAGGACAGGTAATTTCCCCGACCTGCACCTGTGATAGCTGAGTCAGGGGAAAGACTTCTTTCACCTCAAGATCAAAGGTGATGATGGAGAGATACACCGAGTCTAGGGCATGAGGGTCCTGCCGCAGCGCGGTCAGCATTGCCTGCACCCCAACATTGACGGACTGAATCGCTTCGCCGTACATGGAGCCTGAGGTATCAATGGCAATATAAATCGGTAATCTTCGGGACATGCTTTTTCCTCTGATAATTTTTTATGATCAGGTCAATCTGGAGCCTAACATTGCCAGACGCTTATACACATCTTCGGTCGGCGCAATCCACACCACACCGGGGCCAGTGAAAGTTTGCAGCAGACCTTCACCGCTGGTAGCGGATTGGAGGAAACTTTTTCCTGATTTTTCAGCACGAAACTCGATACCGGAAGTTCTGGCAAAGGCGAAACTGCCGTCAACGGATAATTTTTCTCCTGAGGCCAGTTCGTACATGAGTAGCTCGGTGGTGGGCACAGGCGAGGCTAAGACCACAACCCCGGTGCCTTTTATTTGCGTTTGAAAAAGGCCCTCACCGCCGAACAAGGCGCTGGAAATATTACCCTGTAATTTGGCGCTGACATCCAGTCCGGCTGAAGCGCAGTAGAATGCGCCCTTATCCACAAGCAAGGCATCATCTTCAATATTAAACAGGGAATAATGTCCGAAGGTGGGCTCTAAATAAATTTCCCCGGTTCCTTTAATATGCGATTGAAACAGGGTTTCTCCGGTAGTGAATTTACGCATCAGCCCTTTGCTCAGGCCCTGGGAATTGGATTCCAGTCGAAGATTTCCTTTCATGAAATACAGTGCGCCCGGTTCTATCAGGGTTTCGCTTTTCTCAAGCGTGATACGTATCATCTTCAGATGGATATCAGCCTGTTTGGCGAAAAATACTTTTTCAGCCACATATAAATTATCAGAACCTTTCAGGTGCTTATATTGCACAACTTCAAATTTCGCACTTGGGATTTGTTCAGTTTCTATGACTTCCAACAGCTCCACACCGTTCATATTATATGTCCTCTAATTAATCCGCAGAATCTCTTCTATAGTTTGTTGTATTTTTTCATTCTCCACGTTGCATCCAGTATTTTTTTTGAGAGTGAGGCGTATTTTGTTAATCACTTCTTCAGAGATAATGGCGTTTATAATATTTTCAGGACGCAGAGCGTTCACTTCGTCCCATAATTTTTCCAGCATTCTTTTTTTGCTTATGCCGTATTTGGATATCAAAATGAGTTTCTCAAAATCTTCCCACGCTAAATCACTGGTTAAATCTATTGAAAAAACGAGATTCGCCTCAACTTTTTCTTGCGTCGAGATGTAATAAAGTTGCCATATTTGTAAATTGGTCAACAAGGCCCACTTTATTCCTGAGTATGCCCCATACGATGTTGCCTGAAATATTTGTTTGTCTTGGAGACGCATACCTGCCCGTTTTGCCTCAACCACTAGCATATCTTGATTATCGACAGACAGAATATAGTCAGCTTTTCTTCCCTGGATTTTTTGCTCGGCTTTAATTTCGTCTATCCCGTAACCAAAGGCTTCCATGAACATTTTATCTAAAATCATTCGAGTATTACTTTCGTTGATTTTTTGCTCAACAGCGAAATTGATCTGAGGGAGAAATTCATTGATACTTTTCTGTAGAAAATGCGCTTTTTCAGATAAAATTTGCTTTGTAGAACGTCTACTTCTTGTTATACTTACAATTTCTTTTCCTTCAGAAATTTCGGAATTTTCTTCTGATTTTTCGTCAATAACGACTCCAAATTTGGAAGCTAACAGATCTAATCCACCATTAAACCCCTGTCCAATCGCACCAAAGTTCCACGCATTTTTTTGTCGATAAATCCCTCCTAATATTAATGTAATATCCTGTTTTATACCTTTTAAATCATAGTGAACAAGTTCTTTTCCATTAAAATCTTTTTCAAAAATTTTTAGAGAAATTTGATCCACCATGCTGAACTTCTGATTCCGTTCAACTGCTTGGTAAATGTTTATAACAAAAGCGATTTTTGAGACTTCATCTGAAATTTTTTCCAGAAAAATATGAAATTCGCTGTCATTCTTAGATGTATTCGGCGAAGAATCCAACGTTATCGAATTGTCACAGGCTATCGGCTGATTATAAAAGATAAAATCTTTATCACTTCTGACTTGTCCCTTTTTGTTTAATAAAAATGAGCTGGTATCTATATCAAAATCACTGGTACTTTTCGTCTGCCAGCTTATCCTGATAGCTATCTCATCTATTTTGTTGTTGATAAGGTATTTTTCGCCTGTTTCAAGTTTATTCATTAGCTTTTCTCCATTCAAAGAGTGAATTTTTTAATCCTAGGTGCATGCAGAAAATAATTGATTACTTCCTGATTTCTCATAGGAATTAATTTTACCGTCTTCTGAACCATGAAACCATGAGGCGAATCGTGAAAATATACCGCCCGATCTGTTTTTCTTTTTCTCTGTCCATTTCGAACTGCCGTGACAAAAAAACACCGCCGACTCCTGCCGACGATGTTTCGTATGTATACGGTATCCTAAACAGTTTTATTCCGCACTTAAGCCATAGGTGGAGCAAGCCGCACCAAGCCCGCCCGCATATCCCTGCCCGACAGCGGTAAATCTCCACTCGCCGCTTTTTTTGTATACTTCACCGAAAACCATGGCTGTTTCCATAGAATAATCTTCAGTAAGATCAAAGCGGACAATTTCTTGATTATTTTCATCGTTTACAACGCAGATAAAGGCGTTGCTCACCTGACCGAAGTTCTGGGCCCGAAGATCAGCCTCATGAATCGTACAAACAACAGCCAACCTTTCCACATCCGGGGCGTTGCGTTCTAGTGCATTGAAGTCAACTTTGATGATCTCATCAGCCCCGTCACCACCGCCGGTCAGGTTGTCGCCCATGTGCTCAACAGCACCTTTTGCGCCGGTCAGATTGTTGTAAAAAATAAAGTCCTGCTCGTTACGGGCCTTGCCCGTCGCAGTCAATAAAAAAACAGATGCGTCCAAATCAAACTCATCTCCGTCAGTTGACCGTTCATCCCAGCCCAAGCCGATAAAAATCTTCGACAGTCCGGGAGCTTCTTTGGACAAAGATATTCTTCCGCCTTTTTCTAATGAAATACCCATTTTTTCTACCTCCTTAATTTTCTGTGATAGATAAATTGTTTTCCTTACAATGTGGGCGCGATGATCGGCAACAGCTTATCAAAGGTTCTGCCTTTTCCCCATTCTCCCAGCGCCTTAAATTTCCATTCGTTGTTATGACGGTAGAGTTTCGCAATCACAAGTCCTGTATGGCCGCCTCCCTCTACGCTGAGATCGTAATTCGCAATAACCTTTTGTGTTTTATTGTCTTTTAACACACAAAACGCATTGGGAATGCCGTCAAAAGAATCACTGGAAAAACTGTTTACCGTAAAAACAAGCGAGAAAATATTGTTCGGCACAGCGTTAAGCCGCACCACAATTTCTTCATTCGGCGCACCTGCTTGTCCTCCGCCCGTCAAATCATCTCCGCTATGACTGATCGAACCGTCCTTACTGTTAAGTTGCTGAAACCAGATAGCGTCCTTCAGCGTCTTTTTTTCGTCAAACATGAGACATGAGGCATCCAAGTCAATATCCACCAGTTTGGTACCACCGAAAAATCCTTTTGTTTTTTTTTGTCCCCAGCCGAGTCCGAGGACGGCATCAGTTAAACCTGGGGCCTCTTTTGCAAGAGAAATATTGGCACCTTTTGTCAGCTTAATAGCCATAACAGCACTCCTTTTAAAGGGTTTAATTAAAAATTCTCTAATGTTTCAAAAAAAACTACCTGCTGCTATAGTGCTTGTCAAGAATTATGTCTTATTTAATAGAATTAAGGAGTAAAGCAATCCGGCTTTTTTTTGCGCTCGCAACCTTTTCACTCTTTCTTCCCGGCAATCCTCCTTGACATAGTTCTCTTTGTTGTGATAATTATTATTAATAATAGCAAGAATCTTAGGTGCAATTTTTTCCGCTCACTTTTTTAAAAAGAGGGAGAATTTTCCCGCCTAATTTCTGTTAAAAAAAAGGAGGAAAAAATATGAAAGGAATAGTTATTGCGGCGGTCGCCCTGTTGCTTTGTTGTGTTGCGCCGAATGTGTTCGCTGAGGAACATGATGAAGAAGTCAGGATAGGTATTCTTTCCTGGACAGGTCCCTTGAGGTTTAGCCATCGCTGGAAGGCCACCGATGAATATCTTACTGAAAAAATCGGTAGGCCTGTGACTGTCCTGCCGTTGGAATTTAAGGATATCCTGCCGGCTGTGGAGGAGGGAAAAGTGGATTTTTTTACCGCTGATCCTTCTGTATTTGTGACAGCCAAGGCCCAATATGGTGCGAGTGCCGTATTGACAATGAAGCTTATTGATGCCGATTTTGTCGGCGCAGTGTTGTTCACCGCTGCAAAAAATGAGGGTGTCAACGAGTTGCATGATCTGAAAAGCAAAAAATTCGGTGCGGTGCGGCGCTGGTCATTCGGCGGCTGGCAGATGGCGGAAAAAAAGTTCATAGATGAGGGTATTGAGCCTTATTCCTTTCTGCATACCCTACGTTTTTTTGACACGCCTTGGGCTGTGGTCAAGGCTGTTCTGCATCGGAAGGTTGACGCAGGCACAGTGCCCACCAGCATTTTGGAACGCATGGCGGCGACCGGGGCGGTGAGCATGGAGGATTTTAAAATTCTGGCAAAGGAGTCCCACTCGGATTTTCCTTATGTCTGCTCCACAGAGCTTTATCCCGGTTTTCCGCTGGCCAAGACAGCGGCTGTTGAGCAGTCCTTGGCTGATCAGGTCGCCGCCGCACTCAAGGCTCTGCGGGCGGATGACAAGGTTTTACAGGATGCTGGTATTTCCGGCTGGATTGATCCCCTTGATTATACAGTAATTGCTGAAATTCAGGAGCAGCTAAGAGGCGGAGGATACACAGGCGGGCGTATATATGGTGAAAAATAGTATTCCTATTTTCCGCAAAACTGTCAGGCGAAAGAGCGAGGGGCTTTCCGCCTGAATACGGGATGAGGCTGGATATGAATTTTTTTAAAATTTAACAGATTATGAGGTGCTAACAGAGCGAAAAAAGTATATACTTTAGCCTGTATTTATCTGGTTACTCTTCTTTGTTTGATAGATAATCCGACCAATAGACTTTCAGCGGAAAATATTGTACAATGCGGAAAAATAACAGCAAATAAAGTGCCCTATCCAAAGAAACGCTGATCTTTCCCGACACAGCGGTAACCGTGGACATCTCCTGACGTTATGTTGAATTTTTTCGCAGTTGAAACAGAACCGGAAAATAATTTTTTCGCCGAACAGGTGCCCCCTGTTCTTGATGCGCTTAAAAGAGAAAAAAAAGTAGAGGGAGCAATCTATCATACTGAAAATAAAGAATTATTTAAGTATGTTATTGTTACGGAAATTGCGGCGGATAATGAAGACAACCTCATAAAAACAACGACATCAATAGAAAAACTGAGGCTGAGAAGAGATGAATTTATAGAATATATACACGACGAGCTGGATGATCGTTTTGTCCCGGAAAAAAGTGACAGCCTACCCGCCTGCGGAAATCATGATGAGCTGGATTCCCAAACAGCCTGTGAGGACTGTTTACGACCGATAGCAGAACAGCATCTGCGCTGTATACAAAAAGTGGAGCGACTGCTGGCTACCACGCCCAAGAAAATCGTCTTTAAAAAAAGGAAAAAGTCCGCCTCTTCTCGTGCGCTCTTCCTGTTCCTTCTGCTCCTTCTCCTTGCTGTCAGCCTATTTTTCATTATCCCCTCTCCCTTACATTTTAAGGAAAATAGGGAGCCTTTCAAAGAGCCAGTCGCTCCGGGTGCATTCCGAGAGGTAGTCCGCCCGCATCCAGCTATTCATAAAAAATCGGTTTTGCCTCAATCGCAAGGCATCCAACCTCTTTTGTCCGTTGTCTCTAATGTGGAGAACAGTTCAATAACTGTTGTCTGTCGAGACGGGAAAAAATATTTCGGGGTCGCTTCGGAAAAGACTCCCTTTGAAGTCCGAACAAAGTCACATAGCTGCAAAGTGTCAGCTGAAAAGCAGGGTTTTTTGCCCGTGAACCGAGAGATTATCTTGACCGGAGATCAGTCGTTGTCGATACATTTAAGCAGACTGTTTTTTTTAAAAGTCTATGCCGACATGGAGAAAAGCGATGTGTTTATTAACGGCGAAAAAAGGGGAGTTGCGGGCGACAAAACGCCAGCGACTCTTTCACTGCTGATTGGAAAATATGAGATTGAAGTCACTAATAATAAGGCATTATTACCCTTTAAGCAAAAAGTACATTTGACCGACGATACCGACCTGCATATTGTACTTGTGCGTCCGGCATTAACAATACGATTCAATGTCGAGGACGTGAGCGTCAAGGTGGACAATAAAGAGTATGTTCCGAGTAATCAAAAGCTTGAGATAAGCCTGCCTGTCGGAGAACATCATGTGTCTGCCCGCAAGAAAGGATATCTATATATTGAAAAAAATATTACCTTAACCAAGAATACACAAATATTGCTTGCCTTGTCTCCTGTATCGGTTATTTCATCCGAGATGAAGGACGTTGAGGATGTCGATGAGGCGGAGGAAGGGGACGTAAAAGAGATTAGAGCGAAACCTATAAAAATAAAAATAAGACAAGGTCGGTCCGCTCGTGTGCCTTATACGTCACCGCCAATCATAGGTTCAATGAATAATTGCCAAAATGAAATAAGTGTGGGGATGCCGGAGTTATGTAATTAATATTATGCCTTATACACAGGGAAAATATATGCTTTCTGTTAAACATACTGTTTTTATGAGTTTCTTCGCCATGCTAACTGTAGCTATATCCGCATGTGCGCCTAAACCCGCGCCTGTGCCTAAACCTATTCCTAATATTCCTAAGCCTATGCCCAAACCCAAGCCCACCCTTAAACCTCCTCAGCGCATCGCTGTTGCGGGATTGACGGAGCTTGATGATGGAATTCCCATTTTAGGACATAATTTATTGACGGCCATATCCCGTAAAAAGGCACTTGTTCTTGTGGAGCCGTTTAAGGAGGCATCTCTCTACGATGAAATTGCCTCAAGTGCGACAATAGAAAAATTGCTTTTGCATGTCGGTGATCGAAAAAAATTCTCCCGAATTCATCTTGTGAGCACGTCTGACGCTTCTGATGAACAGCTAGATAACGCAGACTATATTATAAAGGGGGTTATCAGCTATCAGGCATACCCCAAGAAAGGTTCTAGGAAATATTATAAAATATCAGCGGCCTTGGCTAATAGAAAAACAGGTCGTCCAAAAGCACATGAGGATATATGGGTATATTCAGTGTCTTACGGCCCACAGGAATTACCCGTTATCTCCTCAGATCCAAAAGCAAAAAGAAAAATTGCCGAAGTCATAAACGAACAGCGGATCACGGTGAGCGATATCGCCTTGGACGCGCGGATCACCAAAATCAAAAATGCCTATAGAAGTCGGAAATACAAGACGGCTCGAAAAATTTTGCTTCAACTGCTTCAATCCCGTCAAGGCGGCAACCTTGACGTCTACCGAATGCTGTATTTGACGCATCTTAAGTTGGCTAACTATCATGCGGCGGAAGCCACTTTTTTCAATATGATAACGGTGGGTTTTAAAAATAGCAACACAATGCCGTTGATTTTTTTGTTCAATTCGGATGAAACCGAGTTTGATTCCAATCGTTCTCGAGAATATGGTATATGGACGAGACAGCTTATCGCCTATCTGATACGGAATACAAAAAAATGTATGCATATTATCGGTCATACCAGCAAACAGGGCGATTTTGATTATAACATGAAGCTTTCTCTTAACCGTGCGGAATATATTAAGAACAGGCTGATACAAGAATCAGCGTCAATAAGCGGAAAAATTACTGTTGAGGGCAAGGGAGAGACAGCGACAAAGGATGGTAGTGAACCTGACAGTGATCAAAATATGATTGATCGGCGGGTTGAATTTGAGCTTTTTAACTGTGAAAAATAGCTTGCGAATCAGTACATTTTTTTGCTTCAGGACGTTATCGAGAGTGGTCGGAAATATGCCTCTTCACCCCACTTCGGTGCTAAAAAAACCGTTCCTCCGCAATTCCAAGCTGAAAGTAATCTTGAAAAGGAGTATAGTGTTTACCTGTAGGTGATCAGGCCGCAAGGTCAAAATAACACGCAGGGCGAACATCAGCGAAAGGATATGTTAAAGACTACAATTAACGAAACTGAGACAGCGTTTAATTTAAAGGGAGCGGCTTTTACGATCCCGGTTCTATCATTGCGCGACAGAAATTTGGATAAGGTGTCGGCTCAATTGATGAGAAAAGTCGGGCTTGCCCCGGACTTTTTTCGGAGCGCTCCGATTGTTATCAGCCTCCAGCATCTACCAGACGGTGATCAGCTTGACCTTGCTTTGCTGATTGATCTGGTGCGGGGGCAGGGATTTATTCCGGTCGGCATCACTGGGGGCACGGAAAGGCAGTGCGAAAAAGCTGTGTCAATGGAACTGGCCGTTCTGACTTCACGAAGCGGCGGGAAAAAGCTCGAAGACGAGTCCGTAGAGGACAAGAGTGACAATGGTGACAATAATACGTCGGAAGAGAAAAAGGCGGAAACAGAAACTGTTGTTGATATTGATCAGGTTGAGCAGGAACCGAAATCGACCGAAATCCCGGCTCCTTCTTTTATGATTACGGAACCGGTGCGGTCCGGGCAGAGGGTGGAGGCTGATCAGGGCGATCTGATTGTCATGGCCGCAGTCAGTTCAGGGGCTGAAATTGCAACTCCGGGAAGTATTCACATTTACGGCGCATTACGGGGAAGGGCCTTTGCCGGAAGCGACGGCGATGAAAACGCCCGCATATTTTGTCAGTGTTTAGAGGCGGAGCTTGTCTCTATCGCCGGTGTTTATCTGGTTAATGAGAATTTCCCGATCACTCTCCGTTCCACACCCGCCCAGATACAGTTGCGGGCTGGTCAGTTACATATCAGCGCATTATAAGTAGTATAAAAAATATTCAAGAACAAACATTTTAGTTGTTTGGGAGGACAGGACTTGACCAGGATAATTGTAATCACCTCCGGCAAGGGCGGGGTCGGAAAAACCACCACAAGTGCGGCTTTTGCGACCGGCTTGGCGTTACAAGGATATAAAACCGCAGTGGTGGATTTTGATGTCGGCTTGCGAAATCTGGATCTCATCATGGGATGCGAACGCAGAGTTGTCTATGATTTTGTCAATGTCATCAATAAAGAAGCTAATTTAAATCAGGCTTTGATCCGGGACAAACGCTCAGAAAATCTTTATATCCTGCCCGCCTCTCAGACGCGGGACAAAGAATCATTGACCATCGAGGGTGTTGAGGCAGTGCTCAACGAGCTGAGGAAGTCATTTGATTACGTTGTGTGTGATTCTCCGGCAGGAATTGAACACGGTGCGTTCATGGCCATGTATTTTGCCGATGAAGCTATTGTTGTCACCAATCCTGAGATTTCTTCCGTACGTGATTCCGATAGAATTTTAGGGCTGCTGTCTAGTAAAACCAAAAGGGTCGTGGAGGGGAGGACACCGGTTAAAGAGCATTTGTTGTTGACCCGATATGATCCTGAGCGGGTAAGAAACGGAGAAATGCTTTCTGTTGATGATATTCAGGCGATTTTGTCCATCCCTTTGTTGGGAGTGATACCCGAATCGTCGTCCGTCCTGACGGCTTCAAATCATGGAGTTCCTGTTATTGTTAATGAAAATAGCAACGCAGGTCTCGCTTACAATGACTGTGTCGATCGTTTTCTCGGAGAAGAAATCGCGCTTCGTTTCGTTGATGCTAAAAAAAATGGACTCCTCGGTAAACTTTTCGGGGGTAGATAGATGGGATTATTTGATTATTTCCATGCCAAGCGTAAATCCGCCGACGTGGCTAAGGAACGGTTGAGTATTTTAATCGCCAGAGATCAAATTCAGAGGAATCAGCCGTCATTTTTACTTGCGTTACAAAATGAATTACTCGAAGTAATTAAGAGATATGTGGAGATTGATCAAGATTATGTCACTGTTTCTCTGGACAGAGAGGAAGACTGTGAAATCTTGGAGTTGAATATTGCTCTGCCTGAGAAATTGAATATTGCTCTGCCTAAGAAAGGGCACTATAAGGAAGAGCCGTAAAAAAAGGACGTTGCGAAAACTGTCATCAGATCAAAGTTCGGCGGGCAATGACTTATTTTCAGGTACAGTGTTTAAACGAATCGGGAAAGCTGGTTGTACATTAATTTAATTATACATAGGAGAATTTTATGAAGGGAACACAGATCATCATTGCGGTTGTCGCTGTTTTTTTGCTATCATCCTGCGCCAATATGGGACAAACCGGTGCGGTGGTCGGCGCGGCGGGCGGTGCCATTCTCGGCCAGGCAATCGGGCGTGATGCCGAATCAACCCAGATCGGTGCGGCTATCGGCGGTATGTTGGGATATGTTATCGGTAATGAGATGGACAAATATGACCGGCAACAGCTTAATCGAGTTTACGAGAGTGCGCCTTCCGGCCAGGCATCGACTTGGGTGAACCCAGATCATGGAACTCAGTATCAGGTCACGCCTCAGCCTGCATATACAGCCCCTAATAATCAGTATTGCCGCAAGGCGGAAATTCTCGCTGTTATTAACGGCAGCCCTGAAAAGACCTACACCACCGCCTGTCGTGATGCGAACGGCCAATGGCAGCTTCAGTAAAAAAGGAAGTGTTTTTTTGTATTCGCCTAATTCTCGTGGTAAGTTTACGAGGTTCAGCGGAAAGACGCTGTCCGTCTGGCTTGTATAAAGAGGGTGTTGCATGAGTCTAACACGCATCATGGCGGTTGTAACTTCGCTTCTCGTTGTTTTTTCGCTCTTGTCCTGTGCGCCAGCCAAAATAAGGAAAAGTGGAAGCGGTGGCGTTAGTAGCACTGTGCAGCGGGTGAGGGACAAGTCGATGCGTACTCGAAAAGTTTCCCGTGCACGTAAAATTATTCCGCGACATGGGGCGGTTGGGCATAATATTGAGGTCACTCTTTCCCGCAGCGCTCCTGTCGATAATCTATTAAATGTGATCATCAGCAGGCGGATGGATAAATATGACCGTGAACAGCTCAATCATGTATACGAGCGTGGAGTTTCCGGGCAGATTGCATCATGGACAAACCCGGAACTGGGGAACCAGTACCGGGTAACTCCTTATCTCGCTTATCAGGGAGCGATGAAGCGGGCGTGCAGAGAGGCTGAAGTAAAAGTAATGATTAATGTTAATGACGGAATTGAACAAATAAACACCACAGCTTGCCGAGATAGAAACGGGCAATGGCGGATTCAGCGGGAGAGATAAAAAATATGCGAGCAGGCACTTTTTTATTATCCACAGTGTTTGTTCTTTACTATTTTAAAGTATATCATATGTTTGATATGTTAAGGGACTCAATTTAATATGTCCTGTTCGGAAGCAAACGAGAACCTGCACAGGCTCTGTCCCGCCCTGTATGAAACCCTTGTTCATCTGAAGGTTGATGGATTCGTAAAAAATCCAAAATACCCACTTTTTGCCTCGTAACTCATTGAGTTATCGTTGCCAAAAACGCAAATTCTGATTTTTTACGAGACTATCAAGGTTATGCCGTATCAGAAATTCGCGACGCCGGAAGAACCGACAGAGGCCCTGAGCGGTATCGACACAGTCCTGATTGATGTGACGGAAAGAAATCGGCTCTTCAGGAATTCTCGTGGTTCATCGGATCATCTACCGAACTTTTTTTTACAACTCAATGATATCTAATCTTGTTTTTTAGTTAGACAATGAGAAGTATATTAAAACCACGGGAATTACCAGAGAGCCTAAAATATTAGATATAAAAAACATTAAGGAATAAATCATTATGTCTGAAATTCTTGAAAAGGCAAAAGATCAAACTATCGGTCTATTGGGTAAATTATTTTATGCAGGTGTAATTGGGTTGATCGGGTTCTCGTGGAATTTGTACACAACAAATGTAAAGCAGGCTCAACAAATTCGTGCTTTAGAGGGTAAGATGAGGATATTGTTCACAGATGAAGAAATGACAAAACACATACCTTCTACTGGTGTAGATGAATTAAAGCGCGATTACAGTAAATTGGAAAGTAAGTTGAGAATATTGTTTACAGATGAAGAAATGACAAAGCACATCTCATCTGGCGGTATTAACGAATTAAGACATGAATTTGAAATGTACAAAAAAGACATTATAATAAGGGAAAAAGAAAAAGAAATAAATGAATTTAAGAGTAAGAAATAACAATAGTTTTATGGAAGGTGCAGCCCGGATGAAAACAGAGAAAAAAATAGATGAGGATATCGGTTTTGAGCAAATATGTTTCGGCTTGAGCCGGGAAATTGATGAGCAGTCACTTGCCCTTTTTCTGCGTTTGTTCAGCAGGGATGAATTGTTAAAAACCCTTATTCCAAGACTTGCAGATGATGATATTACACAGATCGTTCACCAGATGACCGGGGTGTTGCATAAATATTTGCGAGAAAAAGAATATCACGAAATTTTTCTTGGCAATTATGAGCATCAGCATTGATTATCTCGCCGAAAACATAAGACAGGGAACTATACAGTACCTAAGCACCTAAGTACATTGTTTTAATATCGAGGTGTTCAGCTTCCATTCTATTGTCTCGTCATTGTGCAGAGAACGTCCTCTAGAACGTGTTCAGAGAATTATCACTTGATATTGATCGAAAAATACACTAATGAACTGAATTAAATTTTAAAATATCTTGGCGACATCTTGACCGCCACTTGAAATTTTTTAAAACAGCCTCTGGTGATAGAAATATAAAAGACCTGTGGAGGCTCGTTATCAAATTAATGTTGAGCAATTTTCCGATTACTATTAAAGAGATAGAGGAATGACTACATGAAAAAAAACGTCCTGCTGAAACCGCTCATCAATTCAGGGATTGTACTTGCCCTGTTAATCCTGTTGCTTTATTTGACCAGCAGTAATCCTGAAGCGACGGTATGGAGTTCCATGGGGATGATTATTATAACCGTTCTCAAAACGGCGCAATGGTTGCTGGCCATGATAATCGGTCTGCTTATCTGCTTGGCCTTTTTGTTCGTAATTTTTTTCGGTGCGATAGCCATGTTTGATAAGACGATGTCTGTTCATATGTACCAAGGAACGCTTAAAGTTCTATTGTCTTCGCTTTTTCCATTCATGAATCAATGCGATAATACGGTTCAACCCGTTCAGGAACAGCAGACGACCTGTTGCGGAAAAATTGACCAAGAGGATAATCAAGAGCCGACTGAAACATTGAAGGAACAATTTAGTTCTGAAATCAGTCTGATTGAGGCGCAGATCCATACTACCAAAGAAGTGCTCACCGGTAAAATTGAACAACTTTCCAGCCGAATTGATGAGCTGGAAAAGATGACGGTGGATATGGCGAGCGGTGCGCAGTTGGAAAATTTGGGCCATGAAGTCCAAGGAGCCTTGAGCTCCCTCGCCGGAATTCAGGGAGCCGTGGACAGCATGCAGAATTGTGTTGAACAGACAGCTGATTTGATAAAGGCTGCGACCCCAGAAAAAATTCTTGGTGATTTGCCCGAACGTGTTCAGGTGCTGGAACAACAGGAGAACACGGCGGAGCCGCCTGAGGTAATTGATACAGCTCCTTTGGAAAAGGATATTGCCGACATGCAATCTGAACTGGCTCTGGTGAAAGAAAAAGCGGACAAAGCCCTTCAATCTCTTGTCGACGGCGATATTGCCGAGCAGGAGCCGTTGCACGTTCAGGAGGAGCAAATAGCTGTGATAGAATCCGAGCCAAAGCTCGAATCTGAAGGTGATACTGAAGAACACCGTATTTTAAGTTATTTTGACAATCAGGACGACAAAAAGAAATTTGCTGATTTGGTGGCTTCGACTTTGCACAAAGATATGACCTATAAACAGGTGCAAAATTTTCTTGCCAAGGAACTTGGAGCAGTCAAAGGTGAGATTATCAGCTCATATCCGTCATTGAGTAAAGATTACATTCGGCAATGCCGCAAGAGCAGTTGACAGAAATAATACCTTATCTTTTCATGTTCTTAATCTGTTACGGCGGCCTGATTATAGTGTCAGACCGCCGTAGTGCCTTCCCTCTCTCTTTTTTAATATTGTCAGCCTCTACAATAACTCATCGGGATATTTATGAAAAATAAATACAATCTTGCCTTCTTTGTGCTGGCCGTGGTGCTGATCGGTTGGTTGAGCTGGTATTTTTCCGACAAACAAGTGATTAAACGTCAACTCATCGAACTTTCTTGGGATTTGAGTAAAAAGGGCGATGAGAGCACTATGGAAATGGCACTCAAGATGCGAGAAGTCAAACTGCTACTGGCCGCTGAAAGTCTCGTGGTGATTCCTGAACGCAAGTATAGTGAATCCGTGGGACAGGATATGATTATCCGCCACCTTATGTATTATCGTGACCTCTACGAGACCCTTACGGTGACTTTTGAAAAAATGGTAATTGACATCCCAGACAAAGGAGAAGCGCGGGTGGAAAGTGCTGTTGTTCTTTTGAAGCAAGAGCTTGGGAAAACAGCTATTCAGGTCAGGGCCCCGGTAGAACTCATGTTGCACAAACAGGACAAAGAATGGCTGTTGCGCAAGGCGACAGTACCGGAAATTTTGGTCGAGTAAAGAGTAAAGGCTTCCCGGTTTGTCCGACCTCTTTGCCAAGATACATAGCTCTCAATCGATATTCATGTCACATCCTCACCTTTCTGATATCTATTCTTTTTTCTCAACGGTTCAAAATTATTGCGGGCTTTCCTTTTACATTCGGCATAGCAGTTGCGGCTGTGTAACCCTTGTTGATCTTGACCAGGTAGGCAAGGTCTTAGGGGATGGAATAACATACATGGAAAAAGAGGTTCTTTCCGAGGCGGAACAGCTGTATTTTAAAAGATTTAAATATCTAAAGCGCAGGAAAGAATGGCTGGGCGGAAGGATTGCCGCCAAAGTCGCGCTTTTGGCCTTTGCGAAACCGGCGCAATGCGGGATGCGGCGGTTGATCATTCTGCCTGATGAATATGGTCGCCCTGTGGCTGAGGGATTAGCGGACGGGATGGATGATCTTTCCTTCTCTATTTCTCACGGCGACCGATACGCTGTCGCCTTGGCCGCGCCGGGTAATTCCTGCGGCATTGATCTCCAAAAAATATCCGAAAAATTATCTTCCCTAACGGATCATTTCGCCTCTGAGAAGGAACTCGCTCTTCTTGCCCGTCAGGCGGGGAATGAAGGGCAGGATATTTGGCTTACTATGCTCTGGACAGTGAAGGAGTCGCTGAAGAAAAGTATACTCCATAGTAAATCTGTTATTTTTTCAGCTACCGAGGTCGAAGAGATAACGTTTGTCCGGGAGCACGTTTATCGTTT
>RCNA010000027.1_pt1 | contig 19901 bp, 20 predicted proteins | sample 2041331 | NCBI WGS metagenome assembly RCNA01 (sample SAMN09708233, study PRJNA481090) | Marine sediment metagenome, whole genome shotgun sequencing project. | reverse complement strand
CCTTAACAGCAAAGAAATCAGCTTGCATCAGAAGCAGGAATTTGTATGCGTATCTGGGACATTGATGCCGGTTTCTTGAATGCGCAAAGCCTATTGGGCGAGCATCGAGAACTGCATGGTATATATTCAATTATTAAAAACGCCAAATCTGGCTATTCCCGCCACCCGGAGATCCTGCGCTGGAGTTCTCATGTACCCGCCTTGGCATTGCGTCATGCATTTCTTGTTGCCGAGATGAGGTTGCGGGGATTTAAGCACCACAGTCCTCTTGAAGAGGATATGAGCAGTTTGGAGTGGCCCCAGATCTTTATTGATCAACCTGCGGATCAGTATAAACTGCTGCGAGGCAAGTACGTTGAGAAAAAACAGGGACGTATACCTTTACCAAAAAATATTCAAGAAGTATGGGCTGCTCACAAGTATTCTGTTATGGCCCGAAACCCTGCTCTCAGTAAACAAATCGGTCAACAAGTGGCGGCTGGAGAAATTTCCTTTGCTGATTTAGCGGAGCAGTTAGTTTGCCTTCTTCGTACCGCACCAACCCATGGGAGGCTGATAAATGCGCTTTCCCACATGTGGGGTTATATTGCTCAATATTCACAGGAAGATCTGCAGGAATTAACCACGAAGGAATTGCTCCGGGAAATTCAGGATCATTCGCACAAGCAGAATGTCGAATACCTGCTCCGCTCAACAGCCCTTGGTGAATTAAAATGCTGGTGCTAAACGCATGATGCATTTATACTAAATTCCAATCGACAACCCAAAAGCAAGGACACCAACGACTATGCATCTTAACGAATATTTAGAAAATGTCGTAGGCAAAGGGGTTCTGGCGACTGCGGACGCAGAAGGCAAAGTGGGTGCCGCCATCTACGCCAAACCGCATGTCATGGAAAATGGCCAAGTAGCATTTATTATGCGTGACCATTTAACCCATCACAACCTGCAATCAAATCCTTACGCAAGCTACCTCCTTATCGAGGATGCTCCAAATTACAAAGGTATTCGTCTGTTTTTAAAAAAAGTCAAGGAAGAGACGGACTCGGATTTGATTACCAAATTGACGAGGCGGCATTTATCCCCGGAGCAGGAAGAAACCAAGGTGCCAAAATTTATTGTCTTTTTTGCTGTGGAAAAGATTCTTCCTTTGATTGGCAGCGGGGAACCAGAGATACAGCACGTCGTATGATTACGTCACACCACCCTGATATCATACTGGGCAAATTATTCAGGAGAGCCCAAAAAACAACCTCAATGGAGAACTGATTATGGAAACTTGTAGCTTGCATGACTTTATGGCAGAGATGAATCCATGGCTTGATACCGATCATGTTAAAGAGGTGCGGATAAATGAACAAGGGAATTTCCTATTGCAATTCAGGGATGGCATGAACAAGGTGTATCATATAGATGATTGCAATAAGAGTCAGGTCACAGAAGTGCTCAACAATCTGAAAGAAAAAGGGATCCCCGTTTCGGAATAGCAGGAAGCAGCACCTGGAATCTAAAAACAAAATGATTTTGTCCTATTTCAAGTCTGATTTAACAAATAATGAAGACCACATTCCCCAAACTTGAGCACTCCCTCCAGGAAGCCTGTGCCGCCATCACGGCACAGGTCACCCCGCTTGCCCAACAACACATTCCCGTATTTCAAGCCCTGACACGCATCAACGCTACCGAAATCTTCGCCATCCGCCCTAAACCCTCCTATAACCAATCAACCAGAGACGGCTTCGCCCTTGCGGCCCAGCCGCTCTCCACAGAATCAGCTAAATATTCCTGTGCCGCCTTCCAGGTAATCGGGGAAATAGCTGCCGGAAATATAGAACAGAACGCCCTGCAACCGGGAACGGCCTTCAGAATTATGACCGGAGCCATGGGTTGTTCCTTTTGAGGTATGTCAGGAAAAAGAGAAGAAGGTGCTAGTGCCAACTGCGGAACTTGCCAACAAGCAATCGTACATTCGCCGCAAGGGACATGATATCCAACAGGGCCAGTTGCTGGTTCCAGCCGGAACCCGATTGCAGCCGGATCATCTGCTCATGTTGGCGGAAAACGGCTGCCAAGAAATCACGGTGTACAGACAACCCAGAGTAGCTGTAATCTGTACAGGCAGTGAACTTGTTCAAACGGGAGCGACTCCGCAAGCCGGTCAAAAGATCTCCAGTAACGGAATCCTGCTGACATCTCTGCTGCACATGCAAAATTGCCGTCTTGTTCAATCCCTTACTCTGGAGGACAGGGCGGAGGCGGTGGTTGTTGCAATTCAGGGGATACTTGCCCATGATAAACCTGATCTACTCATCACCACCGGGGGCATGGGGCCGGGTAAATTTGATTTGATGGAACAGGTCTTTGCTCAACTCGACGGGGTTCCCGTGTATAATTGCCTTAAAGTTCGTCCCGGCAAGTCAACCCTGTTCGGTATGGTCGACGGCATACCTTTATTCGCCCTGCCCGGACCGCCTCCGGCAGTGCGTATCTTGTTTCATGAGCTGGTTGCACCGGGGCTGCATCGTTTACAAGACCTGACGGAAGAGAGAACCAGTTCTTGTGGGCTGGTGGATGCGATACTCGCCCAGCCTATGCGCATCCGCTGGACAGGCCATCTCGGTTTGAAAGGAGCTGTGGCGGAAATAAGCGAGGGGTGTGTGCAGGTTCGTCCGGCAAAACAACTGGAGCCGATCAATGCGATTATACATCTCGCCCCTGAACTGGGAGCGAAAGTAAGAATAGAAGCAGGAGTAGGAACAGGAGAAAAAGGTGAACCTGTACTGCTGAAGAAAAATCAACGGGTTCAAATTCGACTTATTGGTGAACTAACGGTTGGCGTACTGGGATAATTGGGATAACCGGGGCGATCCTTGCGACCGCCCCGATATTGCTCTTATTGCTCTTCCAGAATATTTGAAAGCTTCTGATTGTCCAAGTGCGGGTTGCTGGTATACGTTGCCCAAGAAGTCGCTTTATATGGCCGCCATATGGCATCCGGGCGGTAGTGCATATAGTTAAACGCATTAGAACTGGACGGTATTGTACCGTTTGCCAGCACCCAAGTGCCAGAGTTGCTCGGTGTCGTACCGGATAAAACCACATCCTTGAAATAGTAGGTCAGTGTGTCCGAATACAAAGAGGTTGAGTCCGCCATGAACGGTTCAAAATCTGTAGCATAGCTTATAGTTATCTTGCCAGCAACAGTTCCCGTCCCTGTGTATTCCACTTCATAGGCATATATGGGATGATTCCACACCTGATCGCCGTAATAAAGTTCCCCGATAAAACCGACAGCATTACCATGTATCGGATTTACCCCGGCTATTTCATTCTGTAAATATCGCCAAAAAATCCCTGGACTCGGATCGTCTTGGAAAATTTCATACTGAGAACCGTTGGCGGATTTGTCATACGCTGCGATGAGCAACCCTTTACGATCCCGGATACGGAATGTCACATCATCTAAGGTCTTAGATTGAGTTGGTTGCTTTTCCCAACACGCCGCCGCCGCCCAAGCATGGCAATGTCCCCACCAGCCGTCAGGATTCCGAGGCGGTCCATGCTGGTCGTATTCCCATTGTTGCGCATTTGAAGTTCCTGTATATTGATCATAACGATACATAGCTTCGTTATTATCGTATAAGTTAGGATTCAGGCTATCTTTCATCGGCCAGTACCAACTGGACCAGACCATTGTAGTTGCGGGAAGCTGACCGGAATCTATACCTTCGCCTGCTGCGGAACTTTCATAGGTCGCAGTCAAGGTGGTGTTGCCAGTAACATACCCCCGCACCATGACGTACCAAATGCCTTCAGCAGGGTTGGTATGGGTACAGGTCTCGTTATTGCCACCCATATAGGGCCTGCACGTATAGCTGCCCGTATTTGGGGGCGTGCCCTGTTGGGTATAGAGATCCAGATCACCGTCTCCGCCAGCGATGTTCACCTCCAGCTTGGTTGTATTTGCTGGCACCTGGATGGAGTAAAGTTGTTCCGCACCTGTTGCTAGAGATACCGTTTCAGCAACACCGTTTGACAATACGGTGATCGAACCGGAAGAACCTGTTGTATAGGTCGCTGTCAGGGTGGAAGTACCGGTAACATAACCTCTCACCATGATGTACCAAATGCCTTCGGCAGGCTCGGTATGGGTACAGGTCTCGTTGTTGCCGCCGATATAGGGCCTGCACGTATAGCTGCCCGTATTCGGGGGTGTACCCTGTTGGGTATAGAGATCCAGATCACCGTCTCCGCCAACGATTTTAACTTCCAGCTTTGTCACATTTGAAGGAACTTGGATGGAGTAAAGTTGTTCCGCACCTGTTGCCAGAGATACCGCTTCAGAATCACCGCTTGATAATACGGTGATCGAACCGGAAGAACCTGTTGTATAGGTCGCTGTCAGGGTGGAAGTACCGGCAACATAACCTTTCACCATGATATACCAAATGCCTTCAGCAGGGTCGGTATGGGTACAGGTCTCGTTGTTGCCGCCGATATAGGGCCTGCATGTATAGCTGCCCGTATTCGGGGGTGTGCCCTGTTGGGTATAGAGATCCAGATCACCGTCTCCGCCAGCGATTTTTACTTCCAGCTTGGTTGCATTTGCTGGCACCTGGATGGAGTAAATTTTTTCCGCACCGGTGGTCAGAGATACCGCTTCAGAATCATCGCTTGATAATACGGTGATCGAACCGGAAGAACCTGTTGTATAGGTCGCAGTCAGGGTCGAAGTACCGGCAACATAACCTTTCACCATGATATACCAAGTTCCTTCGGCGGGGTTGGCATGACTGCATGTCTCGTCATTACCGACTATATAGGGCCTGCAATCATAGTTGTCTGTGTCCGGCGAAGCAGCGTATCTGGTGTAGATATCCAAATCCCCGCTTCCGCCTGCAAGCGTGATTTCCAGCCCTGTGGCACCGGATGGAACCTGAATGGAATAAAATTTTTCCTCACCCGCAGTGAGAGAAACCGCAACAGATGCATTGTTTGTTAAAGCCGTGGCCGCATATACGGGGCAGGCCGCATCGGGTACAAGGGTTGCAAAGAAAAAAAACAAAAATATTTTTGTATAGGTGCCAAAGGATAAGCTGTTCATTGTGTCCTCCCTGTCAAAGTATTCTCAGTTTCCATAGTCAACAAGCCAAGAACGACGCTGTAATGATGAATCGCTGTCGGATTCACTGTAGTAAGACCAAGGCAGCTGAGGATTCCAGTATTGTTTTTCCAAGGTCGCTCCCTGTTGTATTGTAATCAGCCGGGCTGGAGTTTCATCACTCAGGCTGTTTCGTATACGCTGATCAAGATCAGGTGGAGCGGACATGGCAACGACGTTATCAAGCGGCTCAATATGCTGTACAGGAACTCCCGCTTGGGTCGCATTTTCAGACAGGGCGGACACAGCAGCCGGGCCGGTATCCGCACCGAGAAACAGGGGGGAAATATTGGCGGGCAGGTTCGGGAAATAGGGGATGACGAAAGGGGCGGGAGTATCGGTGTCCAGCTCTTTTCTCACCGTTTTAGTCGCTTCCGTCAGTAACCCGTTCGTTGTCTCCGGGTACAACATTTCATATCTTCCGACAAACAGATCAGTTATTCTATACCAGAATCTGAAAATATACGGACAGGAATTTTCCTCAACAGGCCGTATCAGCACCACGTAATATGCATCGCTGTTGATTGTATCTGTATTTGATACCTCAAAACGCCATGCCTGTTTTTCTCCCCAGCCTATGTTTTCAGCATCCGCCCTGATGCCGCCGGGATTGTATGCCTGCGTTTCAACAATCCACCATGCCCCGACAGACCATTCGGGAGCCTCTGCGGCTTGCGCAAAGGATACTACATATGGTGTTCCATGCGCTAAGATCAGCAAAACCAAGCTGAACAGCAGAATGTTTCTTTTTATCATGACATCCCTCCGTTATTTGAGTAACAGCAATATAATGCCGCTTATTGTAGGTGAACTATTATGTTGCAGAATAATTTCCCCGGCATCGCCGACAGCATAGGGCTTTTCTCCGGGCAGGCCCCATATGCCTTCAAAATGCACCTGAGAACAACTTTTCATCACAGACCATTGTTCTCCGTTATACCGAAGAACAGTTGCTTCCCGGCCCACGGCATAGGTTTCTTTGTCAGAAATAGAGAACACGCCTTTAAGAGGGGCGGAAGAAATTTTGTTCATGGTATCCCATTGTGTGCCGTTATAATGAAGAACTGTACCGGATGAGCCTACGGCGTAGATATCGTTTTCAGAACTGCCTGACACACTTTGCAAGGTTGCTGTCACCGGATTTTGAACAGCGATAGCGGTCCATCGTGTTCCGTCATACTTCATAATCGTCCCTGATTCCCCGACAGCATAAACATCTGTCGCAGAGGAACCCCAGACTCCGAACAGCATTTTAGAGCTGCCGATGTCCACAGCTGACCATCGTGTTCCGTCGTACTTGATAATCGTCCCTGATTCCCCGACGGCGTAAACATTTGTCGCAGAGGAACCCCAGACTCCGAATAGCATTTTAGAACTGCCGCTGTCCATAGCTGACCATCGTGTTCCGTTGTACTTGAGAATCGTCCCTGATGCCCCGACTGCATAAGCATCTGTCGCTGAGGAACCCCAGACACCGTACAGCGTCTCAGTGGTACCGCTGTCCATAGCTGACCATCGTGTTCCGTTGTACTTGAGAATCGTCCCAGCATCCCCGACAGCATAAATGTCTGTTGCAGAGGCACCCCAGATTCCTTTGAGGCCAAGGCTGAACCCGCTTTCCATTGATTTCCATTCGCATAAAGCTCCATAGCTTATGGATGCATAGAGGAACAGGGCCAGAAGAAAGGAAAAAAAGAGAAGGAGCCGGGTCGATTGTTTTTTTGCAGTGATCATAGTATGAGGTATGCCTGAATGGAATGTACATCTTATGAGGATGAAGAAAATACAGGTTGATCAATCGTGATGCGATTAAACCATCATCAAACTTTTCTGTCGCCTCTGTAACTAGTCTAATTTTTTGTTACTGTCAAGGAGATATTTGTCCAATACTCTGTTGTTTCTTGTGAAATATCCGCGAGTATTCGGTATTTCCAATTAACATCTTTGATCCGTATCCGATACATACAATACCGGATCTTCTATCCCCGCTTCCCTAAACCCCTTCAAGCGCAGCACACAGGCATCGCAACGACCGCAGGAAAACTCTCCCGCCGGATCATAGCAGCTGTGGGTCATGGAATAATCCACGCCGAGCCGGGTGCCGAGCTGGATAATTTCTTTTTTACTCAACTCAATCAGCGGCGCATGTAGCTTAAACGGATTGCCGGTGCTCCCCGCCTTAGTTCCAAGATTGGCCGCCCGCTCAAAGGCACTGAGGAAATCAGGACGACAGTCTGGGTAGCCGCTGTAATCCACGGCATTAATGCCGAGAAAGATGTCATTGGCCTTCATCACTTCGGCCCAGGCCAAGGCGTGCGAGAGAAAGATGATATTGCGACCAGGCACATACGTCACCGGGATTTCATTGTCCATTTCCTCCACCTCTCGATCCTTGGGCACCTCAAGAGAGGAGGTCAGGGCGGAACCGCCGATAGCCGCTAAATCAAGACGCAAAATAAGATGTTCCTCAGCGTGCATCGCCTTGGCAATGGCGGAGGCCCGTTGAAGTTCAATATCCTGCTTCTGTCCGTAGCGAAAACTGAGGCAGTAACACTGAACCCCCCTGGATCGGGCAATGGCCAAGACGGTGCTGGAGTCGAGTCCTCCACTGAGAAGAATAACCGCTTTTCTTTGCCTGCTGTTCATCGCTGTCCTTTATCGTTTTGTGCAAATTATCGTTTAAGCAGGATACCGGTCTGTCGGATTGAGGGTCCCCCATACGCATCAAAGGATACTATGGGTGATACGTCCCCCCATGATGGTGAGAACTGCCCGACCTTGCAACGTATTTCCTATGAAAGGTGAATTGTGACTTTTTGAGACTACCTGCTCCTCAGTATAGATAAAGCTTAGATCAGGATTGATCACGGTGACATCCGCAACAGCCCCTATGCTGAGGGTTCCGGCGTTAAGCCCCAGGATGCAGGCCGGATTCACCGACATCAGCTCAATCAGTCGTCGTTCATCAATTACCCCGTTCCTGACCAAGGCGAGGGAGAGAGGAAGGGATGTTTCCAAGCCGATGATACCGTTCATTGCCCGGTCAAATTCCACTTCTTTTTCCAAACCGGAATGCGGGGCGTGATCTGTGGCGATGGCATCAAAGGTGCCGTCAACGAGCCCCTGCCTGATGGCCTGCCGATCCTCTTCAGAGCGCAGAGGCGGATTCATTTTGGCGTTGGTGTTGTAGCCCGCAACAGCTTCATCGGTGAGGGTGAAATAATGCGGCGCAGTTTCAGCGGAGACCCGTACTCCTCGTTGCTTGGCTGAACGAATCAATTCTGTGCTCATGGCGGTGCTCACATGGGCGATATGTACCCGTTTACCTAAGTATTCCGCCAAAGCGATCTCCCGATACACCATGATCGACTCCGCTGCGGCGGAAATTCCTTTCAAGCCCAGTCGGGTGGACATAGGCCCCTCATTCATCACGCCGTTGCTCAACGAGGGTTCCTCGCTGTGTGAAATAACCACCAAACCGTGGTCGTCACCGTATTCCATGGCCCGGCGCATGAGCTGGCTGTCACGTACCGGCAGACCGTCATCACTTACCGCGACAATCCCGGCCTCTCTCATTTCTCCGAATTCAGCTAAACCTGTGCCTTTGCTTTTTTTGCTGATCGCGCCCACCGGATAGACACGGGCATCCGCCTTGGCGGCCTGGGCAAGAATCATGGCGGTAACCGCCCGGCAGTCATTGACCGGTTTGGTGTTGGGCATGCAGGCGACACCTGTGAATCCGCCCGCTGCGGCTGCCTTAGCTCCGGAAAGAATATCCTCTTTGTACTCCTCACCCGGCTCCCGTAGATGCACATGCATATCAATCAAACCCGGCACCAGCCAGCATCCTTTGACATCTATTTCTTGAATGTCCGCAGGTGCGGTAGATGCGGGGCTGACAATATGCCCATCAACGATCAATACATCGCCTGCATGATCAACTTGATTTGCCGGATCAATAATCCGACCGTTTTTCAGCAACAGGGAAACCGGCATTATTTAACTCTCTGTCAAAAAAATTTTAGGAAAAATTCTAAGAACTATGGTAAGCTACCATTTCACATGGGTTAAATATTTCCCATGACCAAATACAATAAGGCCATACGAACAGCCACACCGTTTGTCACCTGTTCCAAAATCACGGACTGCGGCCCGTCCGCGACATCAGGCATCAATTCAATACCCCGGTTGATAGGGCCGGGATGCATAATCAGCGCATCCGGGTGCGCCCAGGATGCTACCTCAGCCGTGACTCCGTAATGAGCGGCATATTCCCGCAATGAAGGCAGGAGGGGATCATCCTGCCGCTCTTTTTGGATACGCAGGGTCATAACCACGTCAGCATCCTCAACCGCCTCTTTCATGCTGACGCAGACCGTCACCCCGAGTTGATCCAGTCCCGGCGGAATAAGTGTTCCCGGTCCATGGACAAAAACCTGCGATCCCATCCGGGTGAAACCGAGCATGTTTGAATGCGCAACTCTGCTGTGCAGAATGTCGCCGAGAATAGCGACTTTGAGGCCGTCCAACCGCCCTTTGTGCTCACGCACGGTCATCAGATCTAGCAGGCCTTGAGAGGGATGTTCATGGGTGCCGTCTCCTGCATTAATAACCGCCGCATTGACATATTGGCTCAACATATGCGGAGCGCCGGAAAAAGAATGACGAATAATGATAATATCAGGATGCATGGCCGAAATATTTCGGGCCGTGTCAATAAGAGTCTCGCCTTTTGTCGTCGAGCTGGTGGAGGCGGAGATATTAAAGGTGTCCGCGCTCATCCGTTTGGCGGCGATCTCAAAGGAAAGTCGAGTGCGGGTGGACGGTTCAAAAAAAAGGTTGATAATGGTGTTGCCGCGAAGAGTGGGCACCTTTTTGATGGGTCGGGAGGAAATTTCTTTAAATGATTCCGCAGTAGTCAATATATAATCTATATCATCCGCTGACAAATGATCCATGTCCAGGATATGCCGGTGCGAAAAACAATAGCCGGTAGTCATATAAGTAAACCAGTCAGGGTGAGGTAAATCCGCAGACTACGCAGGAGCGCATAAGCGGTTCTCATAAAAAACGTTTTCATTATTGCAATAATCGCCGCATTATGGCAACTGAAAAATGTTGCGCAGGCGGCGAATCACTCAACGATCAATGAAGAATGTCACCGATTCTGTTCCAACGGATGGAGGTGAAGCGTTCCGTGGAAAAAAGTGATTGATCAACATCCCATGACCAATACAGAATAAAGGCCTTGCCGCGAACCGCCTTCAGATCGACAAACCCCCAAAATCTGCCGTCAAACGAGTTGTCCCGATTGTCGCCCATGACAAAAATATTCCCATCCGGCACTGTAATCGGGCCGTAATTATCGCGAGGGCTTTCCGATGCGGGAAGAATTTTGTTGTCCGTGAATTCTCCATGAGGATCGTCAACGAGCACGCCGTTTATGAAAATCTTTTTGTCTCGCAACTCAAGGGTTTCGCCTTCAGTGGCGATAACTCTTTTTATATAATCCAAGCTGGGATTATCAGGGTACTTAAAGACAACAATATCTCCTTTTTTAGGCTCCTTGATAGGAATCAGCACTGAACCGGTGAATGGATTTTTAACGCCGTAGATGAATTTACTCACCAAAATATGATCACCGATCAAAAGCGTATGCAACATGGAACCGGAAGGAATTTTGAATGCCTGAATAATAAAAGTGCGAATAAAAAATGCGAGAACAAAGGCTATAAGTATAGCCTCCACACATTCTCGAACAGTGGATTTTTTTTTTGTCTGCATATTTTTCATGGGAGACACCTCTTGTTTTTTCTTTACAGGATGAGGCGGATAAAAATTCTTCCGCCTGATTATAAAATATAAAATAATGACAAGTATCCTAAAAAAAATTAAACTTCAAGCGGCATTTAACACCCGCATAAAAGAGAAAATCGTATAAAGTACGTATCTTCAAATCGTTACATGTTCCGAAAAAAATTCAGGGGATAAAAAAAATTATAACTCCGGCGGCTAATTTTACAAAAAGCACGATGCATCCCTTGACATTTTTTCTTTTTTATGACCTATTAACTTTATACGTTTAGTATTTTTGCAAATAGGTTCGCTCTCAAATCGAGAGGGATGATGCTGTTGTCAAGCACCTGTCAATAAAAAAATATTGCTGAAGAATATAGCATGGCAAAAAAGGAAAAACTCGTCGTCGGAATTGATATCGGTTCCCATGCCGTAAAAATCTGCGAGATGCAGAAATCAGGCAAAGACGGGTATGAACTTCTATCTTTCGGTAGTACGCCTATCTCTCCCGGAGCTGTGGAGGACGGTGTTCTGCAGGATGCAGAGGATGTGGCGGCTGCGATCACAGAACTGTTTAATAATCTTAAAATAAAAAATAAACGGGTCGGCCTCTCTATTTCTGGTTATTCCGTTATCGTTAAAAAAATTAATATTGAGATGCAAAACGAGGAAGAACTTGCTGACCGGCTTCATGAGGAAGCTGAACAGTATATTCCTTTTGATATTAATGAAGTGTACCTAGACTTTCAAGTGATTAAAGCGGGCGAGGATGAGTTTGATCGCAGTGAAGTCATGCTGGTGGCGGCAAAAAAAGAGGTGATTGACGATTACTTGGACATGTTGCAGGAAGGAAAATTATTACCGGTACTGGTTGATGTGGACAGTTTCGCTTTAGAAAATATATGGACTATCATGTCAAAAATTCCGGGAAATGTTTGTCTGATTGATATAGGTGCGTCCAAAATGAATATTAATATTATTGCGGATGGAGCTTCTGTTCTCGCCCGTGACGTGGTGATGGGTAGTGATGATCTCACTCAGGAAATAGCCAGTACGCTTGATATTGATTATGAGGATGCCGAAGGGCTTAAAACAGGCCAAGTGGAGGCTGATGAGGAACAGCAGGAGGAGCTTCATGAAATCTTCACCACTATATGTACCCGCTGGGTTTTGGAAATCAAAAAGGCTATTGATCTGTACAGCAATAATAATCCCAAAAGACCGCTTTCCTCTCTCGTTCTCAGCGGAGGCGGGTCAAAGGTTGTCGGGTTGAAAGAGTACCTTTTCAATGAAACCGGGCTTGAAGTGGTCGTTTTTAATCCTTTTGAGGGGATGAAGGTGAATGAAAAGAAAATCGACATGGAATACCTTAAGGCCGTAGCTCCTGAAATGTCTATAGCGGCGGGGCTGGCGATACGTCCTGCGGAATTTTAAGATATGATCCGGATCAATCTCCTGCCTGTTAGGCAGATGAAACAAAAAACGCAAGCGCAGAAGCAGCTTGCCGTCGGCGGGATAGTTATAGTTGCGGTGCTTGTGCTCCTTGCGCTTGGTACTCTGTATTTAGGATCGACAGTCAAAGGATTGGAAGGGAAGATAACTCTTCTTGAAACGGAAAAAAAACGCTTGAAAGAAGTATTGGACACGATTGATAATTTGAAAAAAAAGAAGGACGCGGTTGAAAAACAAATAAATATTGTTCAAGATCTGAAAGATAAATCCATACTGACAGTGCGTGTCCTTGATGAAGTCGCCCGGATTACACCGCACGAACGCATGTGGTTGACCAGTCTTGATCAGGGAGGAGGGAGCCTAAAAATTAACGGTATGGCTTTGGATAATCGAACTGTGGCAAACTATCTTGAAGATTTGAAAGGCTCAGAATATATTTCAGATGTAACTTTAGTCAGCTCCTCACTGGCCAAATATGCTGGAAGAAATCTTAAAAGCTTTGTCCTCTCCTGCGCAGTCGCCCTGCCTAATACTGATGACAAAGATGCTTCTCCTGAAACCTCCAATTGACAAAATAATGCATTATGGCCTCAGAGAGTTCAAGCGCAAAATTTGATACCTTTCTCAAGGAAAAATATATACCGCTGGATAATAAGTTTAAAATTGCCATCGGAGCAATATTGCTTATCTTGCCTGTCGCTCTTTTTTATTTTTTTATGCTCACTCCTACATTAGATACAATTAAAGGGCTGAAGACAAAAAGGGATTCTTTGCAAGCAGAAGTAAAGAAAGGGGAAAAAGCAGAAAAAAATTTACCGCAATACAGAAAAGAACTTGCGGAGGCAGAGGAACGCTTTGAACATATTTCCATTGTTCTACCGAAAACAAAAGAAATTCCCGATTTGTTGCGTAAAATTTCCGACCGGGGCACAAGCGCTGGGTTGGATTTCAATTCGTTTAAACCCGGCAATGAAACGCCCAAGGATTTTTATGCTGAGATTCCAATCAGTATTCAGATTCGCGGCCCGTACCATAATGTTGGGTACTTTCTTGATCAGGTGAGCAAATTGGATAGAATTGTAACGGTTAATAATATAAAAATGGGAGCCCCCACAAAGCAGGAAGGTGAGATGTTGCTGAATTCCTCCTGTAATCTGTTGACCTACCGCTTTACAAATGAACAGGTAAGCGCTCCAGCAAAATGAACAGGGACGGTTCAATGAAGTTTGCCTCGAAAAAAAATATTTTGCCGATATTGATTCTGCTTATACTTATTACCGTTTTGTGTTGCAGTTCGGTATCAGTATCAGCCGTTGAAGCGGATGAAAAAAATGGTGTCGCAAATGCATCGCCGAAGCTGGTAGAGGAGCTGGAACAGCGGGAAGTAGATAAATTTCAATATCAATTTGAGGATAGGCCTGATCCTTTTTTGCCCTTTCTTGAGCCGAACCAGACTCAACGACTGGATACTACTGGCGATGAACTAGTTGAGGGACCGAGCGGCCCATTGCGATATATTCAGTGGCTTGAGCCCAGCCAATTAAGCTTAGTTGCTATAATGACTGTCGGGGGCAGAACAATGGCTATGGCTGAGGATGTTACCGGTAAAGGATATACCTTGGAAGTAGGTATACCTATAGGTTTACACGGCATTATAAACAGTATTAAAAACGAACAAGTCAGGATTACGGAAACAACCAAGACCAAGTCAGGAAAAATTAATACAAAGGAAATAATAATGCGTTTGAAAAAAGAGGGAGACAGATAAAAATGCAACGTTTCTTTTCACTTGACGGACTCAAAAGGACAAGGCGTAATCCCGTCTGTTTTCTTTTTTTCGCTGTCGTTATCAGTTTGCTGTTGGTCTGCGCACCTGTCTTCGCTGCTGAACAGGGAGCAGTTGCCGAGAAAAATACGATTATAGGAATGAATGCGGTCCGGGCTGAAGAAAATTTAGAAATAACTATTTTTTGTGGTAATCCAGCTACATACAAATCATACCGGCTGTCTACGTCCAAAAATAAAAAATTGATTGTTGACATTAATGATGCTGAAATTAAGAATCAGGACGAATTTAATCGGTCTAATCTGTCTAAATTCGACATTGATGTGACCGGTAGCGCTATACCGGATGCCCTCTCCAAATTGATAAGGATTCAGTTCACCCTTCCCAGAATGTACCCATTCACAACAAAGGTGGAAGACAATAATATTGTCATCACCCTTAAAGAATTTTATAAAGATGGAGAGCAGGTTACGCCGCAGGAAGAAGGTAATGATACTCCTGAGTCCGAAGCGGCACCTGCGTCACAACCTGTAGCCAAAGCGGCTAAAGCCCCCGCCCCTGATAATACTGAGCCTGTTAAGGCTGTTAGTGATCAAGCTGATTCTAAAAAAACGTCGCAACAGGAATTCATTGATATGCCAGCGATTAATCCATTAAACACTGTGGCGGATAGCGGTGGCGGTAGTGGTGCGACAGGTAGCGCAACGCAGGATCGCACCTTCGATCCCGATAGCAACGGATTGATCAGTGTAGATTTTTACAAAATTGATCTCCATAATGTGTTTCGTATGTTACGGGAGATCAGCGGTAAAAATATTGTGGTGGCGGAAGGCGTTTCCGGCAACTTAACACTTGCTCTGACTGATGTTCCTTGGGAGTTCGCCCTTGATATTATCTTGAATCTCAAAGATTTGTCAAAGATTGACAGGGAGAACACGCTTGTTATTTATCCTAAGGATAAAGAATTTATCTGGCCGGAAAAGGAAGACGAGTCGCTCAGTATCGAAGTGGATGAGAGGATTACAGGAGGTAATATTACCATCAAGCAGGAACAACATATTCCACCGGCCATGCTTGAAGCTAAAAAGTTGATAGCACGCGGAAGGATGGCGGAGAAAAAAGGCAATTTGGAAAATGCCGTTCAGCTTTATGAGAAAGCTCTTACCCGGTGGCCTAAAAACGCTAAACTGGCTAACAAAATTTCCGCAATATACCTTGCCAAACTCAACCAAAACGCCAAGGCTGTTTATTTTGCGAAAAAGGCCCTTGCGGCGAACAAAAAAAATAGCGGAGCAGCTTTGAACGCAGCCATCGGTCATGCCAACATGAAGGAAAATCGGCAGGCTCAGAGATATTTTGATCAAAGTATCAATACCGGAAAACCAAGTCGTGAGGCGTTGATCAGTTATGCGGCGTTCAGTGAGCGACAAAAACAGTACAATGCGGCTCTGCGATTATTAGGTAAACTGAATGAGCTGTACGGACAGGATTTGAATTCTATGGTTGCTCAGGCTCGTATTTTGGACGCTCAGGGCAATCACGCCGCTGCGCGCAAAATATACAAATCACTTCTTTATGCCGGTTTCCGAATTCCGCCGGATTTGAAAAAATTTATCATGAACAAAATTAAATATAATTGAACCCGGTGACACCGCATGCCGGAAGACAGGAAGACCGGAAGATTAAATATGACAGATAACAACAGAACGATTATCAAGGAAAACATCATGAAACGCTCTCTACGTTTATCGCCCAGTTTTCTCGCAGTGGTGATCATGACAGTGTTGCCGCTCTGTTCATGTGTGGAGGTAAAGAAGCCGCCTGCAACTGAAAAGCAGGAGAGTCCCAAAACAGCCCGCCTCTCCGACCGTCAAGAACCGCAACGCACTGTTATAGATCCGGCCCTGTTGCCGAAGCGTTTTCAGCAAGCGGGATATATGATTAATGACGATGCGGAAAACACGATGCTGGACAGCAGTGCCTCGGATGACTTTCAGCTAAAAGTCGGTGCGGATATCACAACTCGTGAGCCGATTTCTCTGAGGGAGGCAATGAAAGCCCTTATTAGAAGCAAAAATATGAGTCTGAGCTGGGCCAGTGATGTTAATCAGGATCTTGTTGTTGATATAGCTGTCACTGCTGATGATAACTTTTACGATGCCATTGATAATATTCTGCGCCAACTGGATTATTTTTACGAAATTAAAAATTCAACTCTTATTATCAAGTATAGGGAAACAAAGCAATATCATATTGCTATGCCCTTTACCAAACAAAAATATAGTAATGCTATCGGAGGAGATTTACTCGGTAATGATGATCTCAGTAAAAGTACTGAAGGTACTATACGCATTGACAGTGAAGAGAATGAATTTGATATTTGGGGGAATATTCAAAAGAATCTTGATGTGCTCATAGCAACTTGGGGCTCAACAGTCACCACTCCCGAAGCATCTTTGGAAAGCACTGAAGAAAAAAAGGGCGAAGAGAAAGAAAACGAAGAGGATACAGTAGTACCAGCTCAGTTATCTCGCCGAATGTCATCGACAGATTCCAGTTATACCATCGACAAGCCTGTCGGCCTGATAACTGTTCATGCGCCGCAATCCCTGCAAAAAAGGATTGCCGACTATCTGACTGCTCTTGAACGGGAGTTGTATAAACAAATAATTATTGAAGCAAAAATTATTGAAGTGCAACTAGAGGATAATTCATCTCTCGGTATCAACTGGAACACCTTGCTTAAAAATTTAAGTTCTATAGGCGGTAGCATTAGTGCAAGCACAAATTACAGCAGGGGTACCGCTAGCTCTGATGCCTCTTCTAACAATAATAATATAATCACAGATACTTTGTCATTGGCTAGTAGTGCCGCAACCATTATATCTGGCGGTGCCGCAAATGCTGCTTCAGTCGGAGTGAGTCTTGCCGGATTCTCCATTGATTCGTTCATTAATGCACTAAAAAAACAAGGAAAAACTTCTATTCTTTCCAATCCGAAAATCAGCGTTATGAACGGTCAACCAGCACTTATAACGGTTGGGAGAAATGTTACCTATATTGAAAGCATTGAAACTGAAGTAGATCCAGAAACTCGCATAGAAACTTTTAAGGTCAAAACAGAACGAGTTCTTTCAGGTGTCGGACTTGCTCTTTCTGCGGTGGTCAAAAATAATAACGATGTTGTCATGAACCTTGTTCCGATAACATCAGAGCTGGCAGAAAATATAGAGTATATGGAAATAGGTTCTGCACGAATTGGTCTGCCCATAATTAATGTTCGAGAAATGAGTACAACTGTCACGGTCAAGAACAATTCAGTGCTTGTGCTCGGCGGACTTATCAGTGAGACAGATATTAACGAGGGAGATTTTCTTTTTGGCACAAAAAATATTCCCTATTTGAAATATTTGTTTGGCTACGAAGACAAAAAGAAAACAAAAAGAGAACTGATTATTTTATTGAGACCACGAATTATTAACTAAAATACTTTTATTTACTTACCCGTTTCACTCTATTTGGGAGCAACATATGAACCTATTGAGCTACATATCTATAGGGATAGTATTAATCGGTGGACTTACCGGCTGTGGTCAAACCACTGTTGAAACGCTTATGATTCCCGCCGCTGTGGGTCCGAATGCGCCCGGAAAAGGAATGACAGCTGTCATTCTTCCCTTTGCCGACTACAGCAAAGGGGACAATATCGCTTCGGCCTTTCGTCGCAATCTCTTGATAACGGAATCGCTGACAGATAATCTGACCAGTAACGGCTTTCGTTTATCCATACAGGAAGATGTTTTTAAATATCTTGTTGAAGAGGAAATTATCAATCCCGCTCCTTATAATGATGCGGGCTCTGCCTCTCTTTCCCATGAATTGCAAGATTCGGATTGGTCCGATGTCATGAAAGGTAAGTTGCAGGGATACATGCAGGAACACATTGTCAACAGCGGCGTGACTCCCGCCGACGGACCGGGAACGCATGGTCTGAGTGCCCAGGAAATTGTAAAAATGGGAAGAAAATTCGGAGCGGATTATATCATCAGGGGCAGGATACTTGAATTCAAAACTCGGCAGGAACATAGCTGGGCTCCGTGGAAACGCGGCGTACTTCCTTTCGTTGTCGGCAGTGCGAACAAGATCGCCTTTGGTTTTGCGGAGTCAAGCCGCTACGACAATTGGGACAGTATCCTCGCAGGCAGCACTTGGGGAAGGATTATCGGCAATAATGTCAGTGGCCCATGGAATCCTGACAGCTCAACCGGCTTCCTCGGTCTAAGCGGCGGAGCGAATGCGATAGCATGGACTGCGCTCGGAGCCGCACTCGGAGATATGACCTCTCATAGCGGGCGAATAGATCAGGCTGTTGTGCAGATGCGTGTCTGGGTGCAAAGTTCCTATGATGCCAGTGTCATTTGGACAAATCGGGTTGATGTCAAGGTTTCACCGGAATCTGTCTTGGCGGATAATCAGTACGACACCCTCTTTGAACAGGCGATCAGAAAGGCGACAACGGCACTTATGGACAATTTTGTGAGGTACGGTATCCCTCAATAACGATTTGATATCGTTTACAACGGCAAAAAAAGGCCCGGACAGCTACTGTCCGGGCCTTTTTTTATGCGAATCGACTTTGTTGCGGGCGAATTAGGAATCCTTTTTTTGACTTTGCGCCTTTTCGTACAGGGCGACAAAGTTGATGGGATCCATGAGAAACGGCATAAAGCCTCCGTCCACGGAAAGTTGAGAAGCGATTTGACGGGTAAAGGGGAAGAGCATCAAAGGACAATCAATCGCCAAAACCCGATGAATATGTTCTGACGGGATGTTTTTGAGCAGAAAGACGGCGGCATGTTCAAGTTCAACCACAAACATTACCGTGTCATCGGCTTTTTGATCTAAAATTTTAGCGGTAATGGAGATGGTGACCTCGTAATGCTCATCATCAATTTTATTATTACCAAGCTGCAGATTGAAATCAACTTTGGGTTCCTGCCCGTTAGGCAAAAAGATTTGCGGGGCGTTGGGGTTCTCAAAGGAAAGATCCTTGATATACATCTTCTGCATCCGAAATACCGGAATTTCTTGCTGATTTATTTTTTTTTCTTCAGTCATTCAGACACCTTTGTATGAGTTGCTGTTGTGTTGATAAATACGTTGTTAAGCGTCAGCTCCCGTCCGCAAGTATATCTGGACGGAGGATCTGACATGAATTACACTTTTTTTCGTACGGAAGAAGTGCGACAATGAGTAATCACAGAGAGAGAGGAAGTCTCCTGTTTACGAATCTTGCCGGTACAAGGAAAGCCGACGGCGCAATTCCTCACATCCCTGTTCATTTTTGGCGGAAAAAAGCAGACGTTCATCAGAGGAAATATTCAGGGCGGCATCTAAGGCGGCGGCCTGCTTCGCCTGCTTGTTTTTTGAAAGCTTATCCGCCTTGGTGTAGACCAAAAGTGATTCCAAATTATTATAGTTCAACCAATCAACCAGCTCCCGATCCAGCCCTTTTAATTCATGGCGCAGATCAATAATAACCACAACGCAGACCAAGGTCTCCCGGCTGAGGAGATAGCCGCTGATCAATTCCTCCCAGTCTGAACGCACCTTGCGCGCCACCTGAGCGAAGCCGTATCCCGGCAGATCAACCAAGAACATGCCGCCTTCCACCTCAAAATAATTCAAGCTCTGGGTCTTGCCGGG
>RCNA010000018.1_pt1 | contig 20129 bp, 14 predicted proteins | sample 2041331 | NCBI WGS metagenome assembly RCNA01 (sample SAMN09708233, study PRJNA481090) | Marine sediment metagenome, whole genome shotgun sequencing project. | reverse complement strand
ATATAATGCCTATTATAAAAATTTATTAGTTGAAGGAGAAGATGCTTTAATTGAAATATCAGAAGAGATTAACTTAAGAGATTTAACTATAAGTGTTAGTGCCGTAGATTTTGATTATGATAATGATGGCGATATAGATATTTTTGTAACAAACAGTGACAGACATTCCTATTTTTATGAAAATAAAACCTTAAATTTTAATGAAGAAAGTAATCTAAATTGGTTTAAAGTTATGTTGCAAGGTACCCAATCTAATAGAGATGCTATTGGTACACAACTAACTCTAACCACAGCTGCAAGAACCATAAAAAGATACTATTCGGGTATTGGGTTTTTAGGACAGAGTTTGGCACCAGTTCATTTTGGTTTAAACGATGTTTCTGATATATTAGAATTAAGTATTCAATGGCCTTCTGGATTAATTGAGACTTATCAAAATCTAGATTCCAATACTACAATAAACGCTATTGAAGGTCAAGGTTATCAAGTTTTAAACATTCAACCTAGTATTAAAATTTCTGGATGTATAGATCCTACTTCCTGTACTTTCAATCTAAATGCCTACATAGACGACGGTTCTTGTACTTATTTACAAGTAAAAGAAATAACAGGTAATTCTAACTCAGGTTTTTTAAAAGAAGAAACCTATACGTATCCTTTAGTTGAAACTTCAACTACAAATTGGACAATTATTGGTGGAGAAATTTTAGAAGGCCAGGGAACCAATAGTGTTAAAGTAAAATGGGGAATAGAAGCAATAGGAACTATTTCGGTGGTTGAAGTAACGCCTAATTGTTCTAGTCCACCTACAAGCTTAGATGTAAACTTAACTATCAATGAGATTGAATTAGATAAGTCTATTGCTCGAGTTTGGAATGAAACCCTTTTAGAAGCAATAAGAGTTGATTTTGCTCGCCCCACAGTACATGCAAGAAACCTGTTTCATACAAGTATTGCTTTATACGATGCTTGGGCTATATATGATAAAAAAGCAAAACCATACTTAATAGGGAATTCTCTACATAACTTTAATAGTGAGCTTTTAGATTTTGTGCCAAATGAAAATAGCGAGATTTCAATAAGTAAAACAATGAGTTATGCAGCTTTTCGCTTGCTTAATTATCGTTTTATAAATTCGCCTGGTTATGAAGCTACCAAAGTGAGATTTGATTTGATAATGAATCAATTAGGTTATGATATAGATAATACATCTATAGATTATATATCTGGTGATGCCGCCGCTTTAGGTAATTATATAGCAGAACAAATTATTAGTTTTGGCAAAATAGATGGTTCGCGGGAGCAATCAAATTATGATAATGCATATTACGCACCTGTTAATAACCCAATAGCTCCAATTTTTCCTGGTAATAGAACTATTGAAAACCCTAATAGATGGCAGCCTTTAACTCTAGATACTTTTATAGACCAAAGTGGAAACCCTATTGATGGAAATATTCTTGACTTTTTAAACCCAGAATGGGGTAATGTAATACCGTTTGCTCTTGCTAATAAAGATTTAACCACTTATGAGCGAAACGGAAATAATTACTTGGTTTATAACGATCCTTTTGAACCTCCATATCTAGATAACACCAATAGTTCTATGTCTAGTGAAGCTTATAAATGGGGATTTTCATTAGTGTCTATTTGGGCATCTCATTTAGATCCGACTGATGGAGTGCTATGGGATATTTCACCAAAGTCAATTGGAAACGTAGATATTGAATCTTTACCAGCTAATTTTCAAGATTATCCTGAATTTTATAATCTTATTGAAGGAGGAGATCTAAGTAGTGGTTATGCTGTAAACCCAATAACAAATATTTCATATAAAGAACAATTAGTGCCAAGAGGAGATTATGCGCGCGTGCTTGCCGAATTTTGGGCAGATGGTCCAGAATCAGAGACACCACCAGGTCACTGGTTCTCTATACTAAATTATGTAAATGATCATCCTCTATCCACCAAAAAATTTAAAGGAGAAGGGAGTGAGCTTTCTACGCTTGAATGGGATGTGAAATCCTATTTTATTTTAGGGGGTGCTATGCATGATGCAGCTATTTCTGCTTGGAGTGTAAAAGGATGGTATGATTATATAAGACCTATTTCAGCTATACGATATATGGCAGAAAAAGGTCAAAGTTCAGATTCAAACGCATCTAATTTTCATCCAGAAGGTATTAAACTAGTCGATGGATATATTGAAACAGTAAAAGAGAATGATCCTTTAATAGGTTTTAATTCTCAGCATTTAGGAAAAATTAAGGTGTATTCTTGGAGAGGTCATGATTATATTGATAATGAAGAAAAAGACCAAGCAGGAGTTGATTGGATATTGGCAGAAAACTGGTGGCCATATCAACGTCCATCTTTTGTTACACCACCATTTGCTGGTTATGTTTCTGGGCATTCAACCTATTCCAGAGCTGCTGCAGAAGTATTAACCTTAATTACGGGAGATGAATTTTTTCCTGGTGGTATAGGTGAATTTATAGCTAATAAAAACGAATTTTTAGTATTTGAAGAGGGACCATCAACGGATGTAGTATTGCAATGGGCCACTTACAGAGATGCTTCAGACCAATGTAGTTTATCTAGAATTTGGGGAGGCATTCATCCTCCCGCAGATGATATTCCTGGAAGAAAAATAGGAGAGAAGGTTGGTAAGGATGCTTTTAATTTTGCACTGCCTTATTTTTATCCAGAGGAAACAATTTCTGATGATGGAATTCCTAGTGTTGTATTCCCTAATCCAATAACAAAAGGCGAATTGTTTATTACCAATACTATTGCCCAAGACACCTTCAATATTTTTGATATAACTGGTAGGCAAATAAAGTTTATAGGTAAAAGTTACGATGAAGCCACTAAGCAAACTCATATAAAATTACCTATGTTTTTAACATCAGGAGTTTATATATTAAGAACTAATAAATTTTCTAAAGCTATTGTGATTAAGGAGTAAATGATGATTGTTTTTTATTAATCTGGTAATAACTTCAAAACATTTATACCATATCTATTGTAGTTTTTTTAATAAAAAAATTCTTTTATTTTTGTGTCAATGCAAACAGCCCTTCAATCATACATTCCTAAAAAAGCTTTTTTACATATTAGTGAACTTTTAAAACAGGATAATTTACTCGTTAAAATTAAAAACGAACGTAAAACACGTCATGGTGATTATAGAGCTTTGCCAAATGGTAAACATCAAATAACAATAAATTCTAATTTAAATACATATCGATTTTTAATTACGTTAATTCATGAAATTGCTCATTTTGAAGCTTTTAAGGCTTATGGTAATTCTATAAAACCACATGGCTTAGAATGGAAGCGTACCTTTCAGCATTTAATGTTGCCTTTTTTAAATCCAGAAATTTTCCCAAATAATTTATTGCCCTTATTAGCTAAACATTTTATAAACCCAAAAGCATCCAGCGATACAGATGCGCCATTGGCCTTAGCCTTAAGGGAATTCGACGAACCCAATAATAAAACCTTTATTTTTGAAGTACCTTTGGGGAGAACATTTAAATTGTATAACGGGAAAGTATTTAAAATGGAAAAAAAACGTGTCAAACGTTATGAATGCCTAGAAATTAAAACAGGAAAAATATATCTATTTAACCCTAATGCAGAAGTAGAATTGATAAACTAAAAAAATGAATAAAAATTATTATGCCATATTAATGGCAGGTGGTGTAGGATCTAGATTTTGGCCAGTTAGTACACAGGGTTTTCCTAAACAGTTTCATGATATGCTTGGAACAGGTGATACGTTAATACAAAAAACATTTCACCGCTTAGCAGATTTAATTCCTAAAGAAAATATTTTCATTTTAACCAATGAACGTTACAATGATTTAGTGTTGGAGCAGTTGCCAGAAGTTGAACAGCGTCAGGTAGTCTTAGAACCTGCAATGCGTAATACAGCCCCTTGTATTTTATATGCTTCATTAAAAATTCAGAAAGAAAATCCAGATGCTGTTATGATTGTTGCTCCAAGCGATCATTGGATTGAGGATGAGAAAACGTTTTCAAAAAATGTGCAGCAAGCTTTCGATTTTTGTTCTGAAAACAACACCTTAATGACATTGGGTATTGAACCAACATTTCCAAACACAGGTTATGGTTATATTGAATACGATAAGTCTTCCGCGGAAGCAATAAAATCTGTAACCCAATTTAGAGAAAAACCAGACTACGAAACCGCCAAAGAATTTATTGCACAAGGAAATTTTTTATGGAACGCTGGTATTTTTATGTGGAGCGTAAAAAGTGTGATTGAAGCTTTTCAAAACAATCAACCTGAATTGTATGATTTATTTGAAAACGGAATACCTGTTTACAATACCGATTTTGAAGATGATTTTATTAGAGATAATTATCCAAAGGCAGAAAACATTTCGGTGGATTATGCGATTATGGAAAAATCAACTAATGTTTGTGTAATTGCTGCTGAATTTGATTGGAATGATTTAGGTACTTGGGGCAGTTTGTATGATAAACTAGATAAGGATGAATCTAATAATGCTGTGGTGAATGCTAGAACTATGGCAGAGGATGCATCAGGAAATATGATAAGAACGGATAGTGATAAAATTGTTGTTATTGATGGCTTACAAGATTATATAGTTGTTGATAAAGAAGAAGTTTTACTTATCTTCCCTAAGTCAAAAGAACAAGATATAAAGAAAACACTCCAACAGGTTAAAGACAAATTTGGAGAACAATACGGCTAATTATGATTGAAGAGAGTAAGTTTGATTTTTCGGAAGAAGAAGCTAAGGCTGAAGCTTTAAAAAAGGAACAAAACGTTGAGCAATCAAAACAAGCAGTAAAAGATGACGCTAAAGGATTGTTTAAAAGTGTAAAGATCTTTTTTAGTGAATTACTAGATTTTAGAGAAGATACTGATAGAGACGCTACTATTGAAGCCATAAAGGGAGATATACCTTTTAAAGGTGCAACCGCCTGGATTTTAATTTGTTCAATATTTGTAGCTTCAGTAGGATTAAATGCTAACTCAACAGCAGTAGTTATCGGTGCCATGTTAATTTCACCACTTATGGGACCTATTTTAGGCGCAGGCATGTCTATAGCTATTAACGATATTGATACACTCAGAAAATCGTTAATAAACTTAGCAACCATGATTGTGTTAAGTTTATTAACGGCATTTTTGTTCTTTAAATTTTTTCCATTAAGTGAAGAAACAAATGAGCTTTTAGGTAGGGTACAACCTGATATTCGTGATGTGTTGATTGCATTTTTTGGTGGTTTAGCTTTAATTATAGCACGTACTAAAAGAGGGACAATTGCCTCGGTAATTTTTGGTGTCGCTATTGCTACGGCGTTAATGCCACCATTATGTACCGCTGGTTATGGTTTAGCGGTGGGTAATTTAGAGTTCTTTTTAGGAGCTATGTATTTGTTTACAATCAACACTATTTTTATAGCATTGGCAACTTTTTTAGTATTGAAAGTATTACGTTTTCCAATGCTCAAATATGCTAATTCTGCCAAGAGAAAGCGTATTGCAAGATTTGCATCTTTGTTGGCAGTAATTGTTATGATTCCAGCGGTATGGACGTTTTTAAATGTTTTAAAAGAAAGTAATTTTAATAGAGATGCCGGAAGTTTTATAAAGAAAGAATTAGAAGCGTTGCCACATGCTGAATACATTAGGAATAATATGACTTATGAGTATGGGGCTGATAACAATAGTAAAATTGTATTGAACACCTTTGGATTGGATGAGATTCCTGAATCAACCATTGCGGTTTTACGAAGTCGAATGAAAGATTATAATGCGCTTATTAACAGTCAATTAATCATTAATCAGAATAGATCTAAAAATTTAGATAACTTTAAATATATGGAAGAGCTTCGTACACGAGACTCTCTGGATTTACTATCTCAAACTCAAAAAATAGCTTATTTAGAAGGTAAGGTTCTACAATTTTCAAAATTAGAACGTAATTATATTCCTTTTGATGAATTAACCAAAGAAGTGAAAATTAATTACGAAACTATTGAGCAATTTTCTTATGCCAATGTCATAAATTCTAATTTCACTAAAATGGATACTATTTCAGTTTTCTCAGTAAAATGGGTAGATTCTTTGGCTAAAGAAGACTTAAGAATCAAGGATAAAGATAAACTAGAAAAGTGGTTGAAACTAAAACTTAATTTAGATACTTTAGTTGTAAAACGAATTAATTAAACTAGTAATAATGATATAGTAAAAAAGGTCTTGTGAAAACAAGACCTTTTTTATGATTTTTAACTATGGTATGTTATTACAAAATAAAAGATTTAGGCTTAAAAAATGTAGTTGTTTTTTACCTCTTAAATATAGAAAATTACCCAATTGAAAAGCGGTTATTCATTTTCCTCTAAGTACATTTTACGTACTTTTTTAAATAAGTTTGAAGAGTAAACAAAGTCTGTAACCACTTCGTTATCTGTTTTAAAAATAGTGTCTTTTGAGCCTTCCCAAGCTTTTAAGCCATCTTTTAGGAACACAATTTTTTCACCAATTTCCATAACCGAATTCATGTCATGAGAGTTTATTACGGTAGTAATTTGATATTCGTCTGTAATTTCCTGAATAAGATTATCAATAACAATGGCTGTTTTTGGGTCTAAACCCGAATTGGGTTCATCACAAAATAAATATTTTGGTTTATTTACAATAGCACGAGCAATAGCAACACGTTTTTGCATCCCGCCAGAGGCCTCACTTGGCATTTTCTTATGTGCATCGTCAAGATTTACCCGTTTTAAAACAAAATCTACACGGTCTTCCATTTCGCTTTTACTTTGCTTTGTGAACATTTGGAGTGGGAACATGACATTCTGTGCAATAGTCATAGAGTCAAACAAAGCACTGCCTTGGAACACCATACCTATATCAGCACGAAGGTTCCGTTTTTCGTCTTCAGAAAGCTGAGAAAATATTTTTCCATCGTATGATATGGTACCTTCCTGATAATCAAATAATCCTAGTAAACATTTTAGAAATACTGTTTTTCCAGAACCACTTTGCCCAATGATGAGATTTGTTTTTCCTTTATCAAATATTGTAGTAATACCCTTCAAAATTTCTGTGTCACCAAATGACTTATGTAAATTATTAACTTCAATCATTAGCTTAATAACATTTGGGTTAGTAAATAATTTAAAAGAATAATAACCACACTGGTCCACACAAAAGACGTAGTGCTGGCTTTACCAACTTCTAATGCGCCACCTTTCATATAATACCCATGAAAAGATGGAATTGTTGCTAGAACAAAACCAAATACAAAGGTTTTTATAAACGCATACACTACATGAAACGTTTCAAAATCGTTTTGTATACCAATAATATAATCTTCCAGCGTACTAAAACCACCATAAACACAGGCAGCCATTCCTCCTAAAATACCTAAAAACATCGCTATAGAAATAACAAATGGATATAATAATAAAGAAATAAACTTAGGAAAAACTAAATAATTAAGTGAGTTGATACCCATAACTTCTAAAGCATCAATTTGCTCGGTTACGCGCATTGTGCCAATACTTGAGGTAATAAAAGAACCAACCTTACCAGCCATAATAATAGACATAAACGTTGGGGCAAACTCAAGTATGATAGATTGCCTTGTAGCGAAACCAACCAAATATTTAGGGATTAAAGGATTATCAATATTTAATGCCGTTTGAATGGTAATAACACCTCCAACAAAAAAAGAAATAAAGGCTACAATACCTAAGGAGTCAATTATTAAGTCGTCTATATCTTTAAGGATCAATTGTTTCATAACCGTCCATTTGGTAGGTTTACGAAACATTTCTACAATCATTAAAAAATAGACGCCTATATTATGGAGGTATGTCATATATAAATTTGTAAGTGCTAAAGTAAAAAAACTTAGTGATTTTTAACCTTAATTTTAAATAATGATACGTTAATATGTGTATTTTTGAATACAATAAATTCTAAATTAAAATGAAACGTCTTTTATTCTTATTCTTTGTTTTTTCTATGACTGCAAACGTTTTAGCACAAAATGAGAAACCAAAATTAGTAGTTGGTATTGTTGTTGACCAGATGCGATATGATTATTTAACCAGATTTTATAATAAGTATGGAGAAGGAGGTTTTAAACGTATGATGCGAGAAGGGTATAATTGTAAAAATAATCATTTTAATTATGTACCTACTTATACTGGGCCTGGTCATGCTTCAATTTATACTGGGACAACGCCTAAGTATCATGGTATTATAGCAAACAACTGGTATGATAGGGATTCAAAAAATATGGTTTACTGTGCTGGAGATGACTCTGTTTTAGCCGTTGGAACAGATTCTGAGTTGGAACGTATGTCTCCGCATAGAATGAAAACAACAACTTTTGCAGATGAGAATAGACTGTTTACACAAATGAAAGGAAAAAGTATAGGAATTTCTATTAAAGATAGAGGTGCTATTCTACCAGCTGGTCATTCTGCAAATGCAGCATACTGGTTTAGAGGAAAAAAAGAAGGCAATTTTGTATCTAGTACGTACTATATGGAAAGTCTTCCAAAATGGGCGCAAAAGTTCAACGCATCTAAAATTGGAAAATCTTATCTTAAAGAATGGAATACGCTCTATGATATTTCTACTTATACAGAAAGTGGTGCTGATTTAAATAATTTCGAAGGCGGTTTTAAAGGAAAAGAAACAGCAACATTTCCATATGATTTAAAAAAGTTGTTTAAGAATAATGAGGGGTTTGATATTTTAAAAGCGACACCTTACGGAAATAGCATTGTTGCAGATTTTGCTATTGAAGCTATAAAAGCAGAACAACTAGGAAAAGATAATATCACTGATGTTTTAACAGTTAGTTTTTCAAGTACTGATTATGTGGGGCATAATTTTGGACCTAATTCTAAAGAAATTGAAGATACTTACATTCGTTTAGATAAAGATTTAGAGCGCTTTCTTAAAGCCTTAGATAATGAAGTTGGAATTGGTGAATACACCGTTTTTTTAACCGCTGATCATGGAGCGATTGAGGTTCCTGCTTATTTACAATCGGTTAAGATTCCAGCAGGCTATTTGGAGAGTTCAGCGCGTAAAAAACAATTTCAAAAATTCTTGGTAGATACTTATGGTACGATTGATATTGTAGAAAATATTAGTAATAACCAAGTGTTTTTAAACAGAGGAAAAGTAAAGGAATTAGATTTAGGCTTAGACGATGTCCAAGAGGAAATGGCTAATGAACTGATAACTTATAAAAACGTATATAAAGTTTATACTGCAACAACTATGAATACTGTTTATTTTGATGATGGTATTGAGAGTTTATTACAAAAAGGATTTAATCAAAAACGTTCAGGGGATGTTCTTCTTTTAAATGATCCCGCTTTTATCTCCTATGGTAAAACAGGATCAACACATGGTAGCGGCTTAAATTACGATACCCATGTGCCTTTGTTATTTTTCGGAAAAGGTATCAAACAAGGACAAACATTCAAAAAAACTGAAATAACAGATGTTGCGCCTACAATGTCGGCACTTTTAGGCATTAGCTTTCCAAACTTTGCCATTGGGCAACCTTTAGAATTTGTTTTAGAGTAATGAATAAACGAACGTTATATTCTATTGCAGCTCTAGTTATTGTTTTAGGTGTTTATGCATATGAACACTTTTTAGGTGAAGAAGAAAAAGCCGAAATTGTAACTGAAGGAAAAACGACTAAAGAGCACACTAACGAATACTTTTTGCCAACAAGTACGACAGGACAGATAGTGCATCATGATGGCTATTCATTATCGTATAGTGAGAACCATGAACAAGCTGAATGGGTAGCTTATGAATTAAAGAAATCACATCTTTCAACTACCAATCACAAACGTCCTTATTTTGAAATAGATAAGTCTGTAAAAACAGGTGCTGCAAGTTGGAGAAATTACAAAAAATCAGGTTATGACAGAGGGCATCTTTGTCCAGCTGGAGATAGGCGATATACTAAGCAAGCACACGATGAAACTTTTTTAACGAGTAATATTAGTCCGCAAGAGCATCAATTCAATTCTGGAATTTGGAATACTTTAGAACAGAAAGTGCGCTATTGGGCAAGAAAATATGATGGTGTTTTTGTGGTTACAGGCGGTGTTTTAAATGGGGATATGAAGGTTATAGGGACAGAAGATGTTTCTGTGCCCAACCAATTTTATAAAGTATTGATTGATAATAATACTAGTAAAACAAAAATGATTGCCTTTTTAATGCCGCACATGAATTCTAAAAAACCATTGTATGAGTTTGTGGTTTCAGTAGATAAAGTAGAGACACTTACAGGAATTGATTTTTTTCCTGAATTAGAGGATTCTATTGAAGATAAATTAGAAGCTTCTAGTAGTTATAAAGGATGGAGTTTTAATTAAATTCATTTTTATAAAATATTGATAAGAGTAATAAAGTAAACTGCCGGAAGAAATACTAAAATAACCCAAAACAATTCCTTTTTAAATAATATTCGATTTTTTGTGTATAATATAATAGGCAGAATAAAAGACCATAAAAACAGGATATAAATGAAAGCTTTATTTAATTTAATTCCGTAGCTCCAAATCCATTTATATTCGCTGAACCTAAACGATGATAACCACGAAGGAATAAAAACACATAATATCAACAAGCTGTAAATTAGAAACGTAGAAACTATTGGATTTAAAAGATATTTTTTCATGATTTAAGATAGCTTACTTAACATGCCTTTCCAACGAAGCTTTCTAATAAATGTACCCTCATCTTCAGAAACTAAAAAAAAAATGTTCTCTTTTTTAGCTTTAAAATAACCAGCCATATAATCTTTAAATAAGGAAAAACTGCCTTTTTTATAAGCCAATTTCAAAGCTGAAATTAATGTAATTACAAAGCCATAACGCATTTTATACATAGCTTCACCTTGTAAATATTTTGAGGCTTTATTGTAACTAATTCCTGTAGGTTTTAAATGTTTAACATGTAAAGCTTCATCAGTTAAAATCTCCCAACCATAATATTTAGCAAGCAATTCATCAACGGTATCCCAACCCATAGATGGCTTTAGTTTTCCAATTTCTAAAAAACAATCTTTCTTATAAGATTTTAATGCACCGCGAATATGATCTTTTCTAGTTAAGTTTTCTAAAATCCATTTCTCATTTTTTTCGATATAACAAAATCCTGAAGCCATACCTAGTTTGTTATTATTCTTAAAATGATATGACAATTGTTCTAAATAATTGTTAGGAAAAATTAGGTCGGCATCAAATTTACAAATCACATCATAGTTACCATCTAAGATTTCATAACCTTTATAAAATGCATTTATGATTTTAGAACCTGGTAGATGTTGATCAGACGATTTATTATTCACTAAAGAAATAAAGGGGTGCTTTTGAGCATATCCTTCTACGACAGATTCAGTTTTATCTGTTGAATTATCGTTAACTACAACAATTTGCTTTGGTTTTAAAGTTTGATTAACCAAAGAGTAGAGCGTGAGACCAATAGAATCAGCTTCGTTGTGGGCAGGAATAATAATGTAGAAGTTCAAAGTATTAAAGTTTAAAACGTAAAGTTAAACTCTTTCAGCGTATACAATATAATATCTAGGCGTAAACCATCTTAAAATTGGACGGATACCTAATTTTTTTGTTGGGTTTGTCCATTTTTTACTATCAATAATTTTCCACCCCGCTTTTTCTAATAACCAATCAAATTGCCAATCTTCAAATTCATGAAAGTGTCTATCTAACATATCTGTTTTACTTCTATATGCTGATGAAAACCATAATTTAAGGGGAATGCTAGCGACTAATTTATCTGATTTTATAGATTTTAAAACAGTAAAAGGGGAGAGCAGGTGTTCAAAAATTTCGAAAGCAGTTACAACGTCAGCTTTAGAATTTTCAATTGTAGAAGTGTCTATGTCTAAATCCTCACCTTTAGTATTTTCAATCTTAAAATCATATTCTTGCATGATTTTAGTGAATGGATTTACAATGCCCAAATCTAAAATAGTTTCAGAAGAAGAAATATGTTTTTGTAAAAATTCAATAGTATGCTTAAACCGTTTATTGGGAAATGTTTTCTCGTACATTGCTGTTACTGCTTATAGACAATAGCATTAATATTCATGCCTGCACCTACACTTGCAAAAAGGATAACATCACCTTTATTTATCTCTTGATGTTCCATATCGCCATTCAAAATCATATCATATAAAGTAGGAATAGTAGCAACACTAGAGTTTCCTAATTTACCGATACTCATTGGCATAATGTTTTCTGGCATTTCCATCTTATAGAGTTTATAAAATCGCTTTACAATAGCTTCATCCATTTTTTCATTGGCTTGATGAATCAAAACTTTTTTTACATCGGCAATACCAAAACCACTTTTATCTAAACAAGATTTCATAGCAAGTGGTACGTTGGTTAATGCGAATTCGTAAATCTTTCGACCATACATTTTAATATAACGACGATCTTCATTTATTTCTGGATTATTAGTTTTACCAAAATGTATGAAGTGTGCTTCATCTAGCGCAAAGGTCGCTGAATTGTGAGTGATAATACCTCCTTCATCGTTTGTGGCTTCTAAAATCACTGCTCCAGCACCATCACTATAAATCATGGAATCTCTATCATACGGATCAATCAAGCGAGAAAGCGTTTCGGCTCCAATAACTAAACATTTTTTTGCAATACCAGCTTTTATAAATGCATCGGCTTGTATAAGGCCTTGAATCCAACCAGGACAACCAAAAAGCAAATCATAACCAACGCATTTAGGATTTTTAATGCGTAAAAGATGTTTTACCCTTGAAGCAATACTGGGTACAGTATCACTTTGAATACTATCATGTCTAACATCACCATAATTATGAGCGACAATAATATAATCTAAATCTTCACGATTAATATTTGAATTTTCAATTGCTTTTTCAGCAGCAAAAGATGCAATGTCTGAAGTGTTTAAATGATTTTTCGCATAACGACGCTCCCCAATACCAGTAATGGCTTTAAACTTCTTTACAATAACTTCGTTAGGAGCGTTTATTGAAGAACCATCACTATTTAAAAATTCATGATTATGGAAGTCTTCATTTTTTTCAACATTTGCCGGAATATAGCTTCCAGTACCAGTAATTTTAATATTCATAAACAGAAAAATTGCCATTAATTTATTTAGATATTAGCAATATAAATACTTTCTATAAAAAGGGTATTTATTTTAGTTTTAATTTACGATGTTCAACAGTATAATTTATACTTCAGCATAAGCTTCAATGGGCGCACAAGAGCAAATTAAATTTCTGTCTCCATAAGCATCATCAACACGTCTTACACTTGGCCAAAACTTATTTTCTCTTACATAGTCTAATGGAAATGCAGCATCTTCACGAGAATATGGGAAATCCCATTCGTTTGAGGTAATCATATCTAAAGTGTGAGGCGCATTTTTTAATACATTATTGTCATCTTCTTTTGTTAAGCTATCTATTTCTTTTTTAATGGAGATCATGGCATCACAAAAACGATCTATTTCAGCTTTACTTTCACTTTCTGTAGGCTCAATCATCATAGTTCCAGCTACAGGGAATGAAACTGTTGGAGCGTGGAATCCGTAATCTATCAAACGCTTTGCTATATCTGTAACTTCAATACCATGAGCTTTAAAAGGTCTGCAATCTACAATCATTTCATGTGCTGCACGACCGCACTCACCCTTAAACAATGTGTCAAAACTTCCTTGAAGGCGATGTTTTATATAATTGGCATTTAAAATGGCAATTTTAGTAGATTCTGTTAAGCCTTCAGCTCCAAGCATTTTTATGTAACCATAAGAAATAAGGCAAACTAAAGCAGAGCCAAAGGGTGCTGCAGAAATTGCTGTAATAGCCTTGTCGCCTCCTGTTTTAACCAAAGGATTTCCTGGTAAAAATGGTACGAGTTGTTTTGCAACACAAATAGGACCAACACCTGGGCCTCCACCGCCATGAGGTATAGCAAAGGTTTTATGTAAGTTGAGGTGGCAAACATCAGCACCAATATTCCCCGGATTAGTTAAACCAACTTGGGCATTCATGTTTGCTCCGTCCATATATACCTGTCCGCCATTATCATGAATGATTTGTGTGATTTCTTTGATTGCTGATTCGTAAACACCATGTGTTGAAGGGTATGTAACCATTAAAGCAGAAAGGTTGGCTGCATGTAATTCTGCTTTTTCGCGTAAATCGTCAACATCAATATTGCCTTCTTCTGTCGATTTGGTAACAACTACTTTCATACCTGCCATAATTGCGCTTGCTGGATTTGTTCCATGTGCAGATGAGGGAATTAAACAAATATTTCTATGATGGTCACCACGAGATTCATGGTAAGCTTTTATAACCATTAATCCAGCAAACTCACCTTGAGCTCCAGAATTTGGTTGTAATGATGTTGCTGCAAAACCTGTGATTTCAGTTAATTGATCTTCTAAAGCTTTTAAAACAGTTAAATACCCTTTAGCTTGTTTTAAAGGTACAAAAGGATGAATGTTACCCCATTTAAACCAACTTAATGGCAGCATTTCTGAAGCCGCATTTAATTTCATGGTACAAGACCCTAATGAGATCATAGAATGATTTAATGCTAAATCTTTACGTTCTAAAGATTTCATATAGCGCATTAATTCTGTTTCAGAATGATACGTATTAAAAACAGGCTCAGTTAAAAAGTCAGATTGTCTTTGTAACGTTTCTGAAATATTATTAGCTCGTTCAACAGAAGAAATTATAATGGTTTCTTTATTTGCAGCTTTAGCAAAAATTGAAATTAAATAATTAATGTCTCTTATGGATGTCGTTTCATTTACTGAAATAGTAACTGTGTTTTTATCTGGATAATGTAAGTTTACTTTCTTTTTAGCAGCAACTTTCTTGATGCTTTTTGCTTCTGTTTTAATTTGAATTGTATCAAAATAAGAGGCATTAATTTGGTTGTAACCTAACGTTTCAAGAGCATTAGCTAAACATGCTGTTATGTTATGTACTTTATTTGCTATAAATTTTAAACCTTGTGGGCCATGATAAACAGCATACATGCTAGCCATAACTGCCAATAATACTTGAGCAGTACAAATGTTGGAAGTAGCTTTGTCTCGTTTAATATGCTGCTCACGAGTTTGTAACGCCATACGCAGCGCACGGTTACCATTTGCATCTTTTGTAACACCTATAATACGACCAGGTAAATGACGCTTATAAGATTCCTTTGTTGCAAAATATGCAGCATGTGGCCCACCGTATCCCATTGGGATTCCAAAACGTTGTGTGGTGCCTACAACTACATCTGCTCCAAATTTACCAGGTGCTTCCAACTTAACTAAGCTTAAAATATCGGCTGCAACGGCCACTTTAATTCTGGCATTGTTGGCTTGACTTATAAACGATTTTATATCTGTGATTTGTCCGTCTTTTCCAGGATATTGTAAAACAGCTCCGAAAAATTCATCTGAAAAATCAAAATCTTCTTCATTACCAACTACTAGTTCAATTCCAATGGGAGTTGCTCTTGTTTGAAGTAATGATAAAGTTTGTGGTAATATGTTTTCAGAAACAAAAAACTTATTGATGCCTGCTTTTTTCTGATCACGTTCTCTAACAGCAAAAAGCAAACTCATGGCCTCAGCTGCTGCAGTACTCTCATCAAGTAAAGATGCGTTTGCAATTTCCATCCCAGTAAGGTCGATAATCATGGTTTGAAAATTTAATAACGCCTCTAATCTACCTTGAGCTATTTCAGCTTGATAAGGTGTATATGCAGTATACCAACCTGGGTTTTCAAGAATATTTCTTTGAATGACAGCTGGTAAAATAGTAGGGTGGTAGCCTAAACCAATATAAGTTTTAAAAACTTTATTTTTTTTAGATAAATTATGAATATGCAGTAAATACTCATATTCCGTCATAGGTTCGTCTAAATTCAAACCGTTTTTTAAACGAATATCACTAGGAATAGTTTCGTAAATCAATTGTTCTAAGGAATCTAAACCTAAAGAGTCTAACATAAGTTTTTGGTCGTCTTCTCTGGGACCAATATGACGCAAAGCGAAAGCATTTGTATTCATTATGCAGGATTTATTTATCTGATTCGCAAAAATACGTAATATTTGAAGTGTTTTATTTAACAAAAAGGAAAGTTTTTAACTATTCACGAACGTTATCAACACTTTGGTTACTTTTGTTTTATGACGTTTTTGAAACAACTTTTTAATTTTTATATAAACAGTAGTATTCATGTAGCTTTATCGGTGTTTTCTTTGACTTGGATTACGCTATTAAGCCTAGATTTAAGTTATAGTGAATCGGTATTATATTTTGTGTTTTATGCTTCCATAACGGGGTATAATTTTGTAAAGTATTTTGGTGTTGCAAAGTTTCGTCATAGACAGTTGGCAAATTGGCTTAAATTGATTCAAATACTATCCTTTATTTGCTTTGTTTTAATGTGTTATTATGCTGTTCGACTAAAATTGAAAACTCACATTTTTATAGTGTGTTTTGCAGTATTAACTGTATTGTATGCCTTTCCATTTTTTCCAAAACAAAATAGCACTTTAAGAGGTGTTAGCGGGCTAAAGATTTACGTAATAGCCTTAGTGTGGGCTGGAGTAACCGTTTTTATTCCGTTGATTAATAACGAATATAATATTAATACTGATGCTGTATTACTAGGTATTCAGCGATTTTTGTATGTTCTTGTGTTAATGCTCCCTTTTGAAATAAGAGATTTAAAATTTGATAACCTTAAATTATCAACTATTCCTCAAAAACTTGGAGTAAAAAAATCAAAAGTGCTTGGAGTATTATTTTTACTTGTGGGTTTTTTATTGGAATTTTTAAAAGATGAAGCTACTGTAAATACTATTATTGTATTGCTAATTGTTTCAGTAATAACTGCATTATTTGTGTTCTTTAGTAGAGTTGAACAAAATAAATACTACAGTTCTTTTTGGGTGGAAGGATTGCCAATATTATGGCTAGTTTTATTGTTGATTTTTAATTAGAAACTTCTTTTAAAACCTTTTCGAAGTCTTTTTTCATAGCATCTTTGCATTTCTTGTCTAAACACTCAACATTAGATGTTGTTATTGTTTTAGTAAGTATTGTATTGTTTTTAGTATACTTTCTACAAGCTCTACAATATATTAGATGTATGTTTAGTTTTATTTTCTCCCATAGGGTGGCTTCCTTGTATTGTGTTTTGTCACAAACATGATTTGCTTCATCGCAAGGCATCGTAACCTTCATATTACTCATAATTAAAACCAATTTTCTTTTAAACAATCCGCCATAGCTGTTCTAGCTCTATGGATGATTACCCAAAGGTTAGACGCCGTAATATTTAATTCATTACAAATAACTTCAGTTTCATACCCAAGAATAGTTTTCATTTTAAAAACATCAGCTTGTTTTTTTGGTAATTTTTCTAGGCAGTTATGTATGGCTTCTCCTAATTCGTTATTCTGTAAAGTGTCTTCAGCAGTTTTATCAAAAGGGTCTGCTACGCGTTCTTCTAACCAATCGCCTTCACTTTCACTATCTTTATAATTAATACGTACTTCGGCTTTACCCTTTTTAGAATTAATTTTTCTGTAGTGGTCTATTATTTTACGCTTTAAAATAGAAATAAGCCATGTGCGCTCACTAGCTTCTCCTTTAAAGTTTTTCATAGATTTTAAACCCGCCAAAAAAGTATCCTGAACTAAATCTTGAGCTTTCTCACGATCACTTACACGTGAGATGGTGTAGTTGAAGAGATAATCAGAATAAAGGTCAATCCATTTGTTAGGATCAATTTTATGATTGGGCATTATTGTAGTAAATTTTCTTTGAATTTCAAAAATAAGCTAAAAAAATGAATTTTTTAGTGGTTTATTGAATCGTTTAAATTGATAACATTATTCAAAATATATAAATAGAAATATTGTGCTGATGTATGCCCAGAATATTGAAAAAATAATATCAAATTATTGTTTCAAATGTTTTGCCTTTCCAAAGTTTAGGAGAATACACAAAAGGTTAAACTAAGACATTCAACCTTTAAATATTAGTTTGTTTCAATTAACCCAGCACGTTTCAACAAAGCTTCAGGCTTAGGTTCTTGACCTCTAAAACGTTTATATAGCGTCATTGGGTTTTCAGTTCCACCTTGACTTAAAACATGGATTTTAAACTTATTAGCAACTGTTCTATTAAAGATGCCTTCTTGTTTAAAATACTCAAAAGCATCAGCATCTAAAACTTCTGCCCATTTGTAGCTGTAATATCCAGAAGAATAGCCACCTTGAAAAATATGGGAAAACGCAGTACTCATACAAGTTTCTTTTGTTTCAGGATATAAAGATGTGTTTTTAAATATTTCAGACTCAAAAGCTTTTACATCTTTTATGCTTGCTGGGTCTTGACCATGCCAACTCATATCTAATAAACCAAAGCTTAATTGACGCAGGGTTTGCATCCCTTCATGGAATGTAGCTGATTCTTTTATTTTTTTCACCAAATCCATCGGGATAACTTCTCCAGTTTCATAATGTGTTGCAAACAATTCTAAAGCTTCTTTTTCGTAACACCAGTTTTCTAAAACTTGACTTGGTAATTCTACAAAATCCCAATATACACTTGTACCGGACAAACTAGGGTAGGTTGTGTTTGCGAGCATACCATGAAGTGCATGACCAAACTCATGAAAAAGTGTAGTAACTTCATTAAAAGTTAAGAGTGATGGTTTTGTTTTTGTAGGTTTCGTAAAGTTGCACACAATGGAAATTTGAGGTCTACTATTTTCTCCATTCTTGATGTATTGCGGTTTATAAACAGTCATCCACGCGCCGTTACGTTTTCCTGGTCTTGGAAAAAAATCGGCATAAAATATAGAAATAAGATCACCTTTTGAATCTGTAACTTTATAAGTTAGCACATCTTCATGGTATTTATCAATCGTATTAATTTCTTCAAAGTTTAAATCAAATAATTTGTTAGCAACTGTAAATGCGCCATTAATTACATTTTCAAGTTTGAAGTATGGTTTTAGTAATTCATCATCTAAACTAAATAGTTTTTGCTTTAGCTTTTCTGAATAATACGGGCCATCCCACTTTTGTAATTGATCAATATGGTCTACTTCTTTAGCGAAATTTTCAAGGTTTTTAAACTCGCGTTCCGCTGCAGGTTTTGCTTTTTCGAGTAGTTCATTAGAAAACTTTAGAACAGTTTCTGGTGTTTCCGCCATACGTTCTTCTAAAACAAAATGTGCATGTGTTTTATAACCTAAAAGATTAGCGCGTTCGTGTCTAAGTTTAGTAATTTGTAATACGTTGTTTTGATTATCTAACTCATCGTTTTTAAACGCTTTACTTCCTGCGGCTTGCGTCAGTTTTTTACGTAACGCTCTGTTATCAGCGTATGTTACAAATGGAATATAGCTAGGGTAATCTAAAGTAAACAACCAACCTTCTTTTTCTTTAGATTCAGCTAACTGTTTTGCAGCTTCTTTAGTTCCTTCAGGAAGTCCAGATAAATCAGCCTCATCTGTAATGAGCATTTCAAATTTGTTGGTTTCCGCTAAAACATTTTCACCAAACTTCAATTTTAGCTGACTTAATTTTTTGTCAATATCTCTTAGTTTGGTCTTTTTGTCCTCAGACAAGTTTGCCCCATTTCTGGAGAAACTTTTATATTTTTTGTCTAAAAGTGTGGTTTGCTCAGTATTTAAATCTAATTCAGATTTAGAATTATAAACAGCCTTAACACGTTTAAATAAATCTTCATTTAAAGTAATATCATTACTGAATTCTGATAATAATGGCGAAACCTCTTGTGCAATTTTTTGAATGTCTTCATTAGTTTCAGCTGAATTTAAGTTGAAGAAAATACTAGAGATTCTATCTAATTGTTCTCCAGAAAAATCTAAAGCCTCAATCGTATTTTCAAAAGACGGTTTTTCAGGATTATTAACAATATCATCAATCTCCTTTTTAGCCATTTTTATAGCTTCCTTAAAAGTTGGTAAATAATCTTCGTTTTGAATTATTCGGA
>RCNA010000017.1_pt1 | contig 20213 bp, 13 predicted proteins | sample 2041331 | NCBI WGS metagenome assembly RCNA01 (sample SAMN09708233, study PRJNA481090) | Marine sediment metagenome, whole genome shotgun sequencing project. | reverse complement strand
CTTCTAACGAAGGCTGGTTAAAAATAAAACCTAAACTCTAGGCTTTTAGTAATAACGAAAATTTTTACCCTATATAGGAGAAGAGAGCCACAAGAATAGAGGGGATGTATAAATATCAAAAAAAGGTTCTCTAAAAGATTTTCCATAAAACCAAAACCTTGAAGTAACAACCTCTAACAGAGGTTGGTTAAAAATAAAACCTAAACTCCAGTCTTTCAGCAATAACGAAAATTTTTACCCTATATAGGAGAAAAGAAGACATAGTCTATAATAAGAAGTGGGGCATGAAAAAAAGGGGATCTATACGTGATTCTTACTATGAGAAGAGAGGTTCAATTACAGAGTCTAATAAAGTTATTTTTAAAATAAAACTATTTAGTTCTAATTAATTCAAATTTATTATGGGAGCACTTACATTAAAACATTTTCCTTTTGTTCTACGAGATTGGGATATACAAAGCTACGATTCTATTGACCCTACAGACTCTTTTGGACAAGACACTAAAATATACATTAATAAAAATAAAATTGTAAAAATAGAACCACAATTTTCTAATAATACTTCTAGCACATGGATCAGTGATAAAGGACGACAATTCTTTGATAGTATGTTTCATGAACTGTCTGAAAACAACAACAATTCTCCTACCACTTCAATTTTAAAATCAGAAAAGCAGTGGGAAACTTTATTTAGAGTAATCACAAAAACTCTTTACATATTTGACATATGCAACTTTAAAGAGTCTAACAAACACTTTTTTATTATAGTTTTTGAAAATATTAGTCTAGAAGTATTAAATCTTTTATTTCTATTGTCACAAACACACTCGTTTATAAAGATAAGAAGAACTGAAAATGTAGATTTTAATACCGATTTAGAATCCAATTTTCAGATAAATTCAGGTACTAACGTTTCGAAACTTTCGTCATCATCATTGTGCTTATTATTAGCAACAAATAGTAGATATGAAGGTTCTTATTTGAATTTGAAACTACGACAAAGATATTTTAAAGGTAATTTCAAACTTCTTTCAATGGGTTCATATACAAATATAACTTTCCCTGTTGTTTCATTAGGATCAGATACGTCTATTTTAAAGACACTTGTCGACGGAACTTGCCCAGCATGTGTCGATTTAATAAATGCAACCAATCCTACGATCGTAACTAATACAGAAGTTATGAAACGAAAAGACATTCCACATATTTTAAATATCATTCAAATACTAAAACATACTAATATTATAAACAGAGTTTGGAACGGTTTTAACGTAATAAACTCATCTTTATATGAAACAGGTATCAATAGTCAAACAACATTTCCTTTTTTAACCTTCAAAGACTTTATTTTTTTTAGTTCGTTTTATATAATTAATGTTAATATTAATAATATAGGAAACTTTAAAAAAATAACAGAGTCTAAACTTTTAAAACTAGAAACTTCTAAAAAAATATCTAATAAAAAACTAGTTATTCACCAAGATCATCTTTTTTTATTAAAACCCTCTTTAAATTCCATAAATTTTCGAAAATTTTTATATTTACCAAGTAATATTCTTTTTGAAAATAATGAAACATTCATAAATACTGAAGGACTTATAAAAAAAACTACTAAACTACTTTTTAGAAAAAAAGCAAAAAGTAACTGGCAACTTTTACGAAAATTCACTAAAAATATCAAACTTCTTACACCTCTTAACAATATCAAAGATGGAAAAATTCTTTTTTTTAATAATAAAAACATGTCAGACTTTAAAAGTTTTGTAGGGTTTCACTTTTACGCAACTGAAACTCTAACAAATTTAAATTATTATTTGATTAAAAAAAACCAACCCTTTGTTATCGTTAAAAAAGATAGTATTAGTTTCAAAAAAAGGTCTGTAAAAATACTTTATACTAAGCTTAAATATTGGTTAGATGATTTTTATACAGGAGGAAAAGACAGGTTTTGTCAAAATTCTTTAATTATGGTAAATTGCTCAATTAACAATAGGTTGCACACAACTAATTTTTTTTAAAAATATGAGACAAAAAAATACTGAAGGACCTAGTGAGTGAACCCTTTTCAATCAAGCCCTAAACATAGAACATCGACAACAACCTCAATTTAATTACATATTTAATAAAGATTAATATTACAGTATTCTTAAAAATAGGCGAATATAACTCAGTTGGTTAGAGTGTTAGGTTGTGGTTCTAAAAGTTGCAGGTTCAAATCCTGTTATTCGCCATGTATTTATAAGTATAGAATTTTAAAAGTGTTAAAAAGTTTATTAAAACATTAAACGGATACCTAAACATCAAAAATTTTTAGCGGGCGTTTTAACAAACGAAATATTGTAGTTAGTAAATTAGGTACTATTTAAACTACAATTCCCCGTTTTGGAAAACCAACCTTTGTTTGATATAAGGAGTATTTTATTAAAAATATAAAAATTTAGTGAATTGAATCATCTAAGTAACTAGTAAAAGTAAATCAACCGAGATATTGCTAGTAGTGGTGAGCGAATGTAATTATGAGACAAAATTTTTTATAGTTGTTAACAATATATGGTATTGCTAATGTTAGTCGTACCGTTGCCACAGAAGGAAAACTGAAAAAGAAAAGCCCTTGAGTAGCAATGGATAAAAAATTTTAAAAAGTAAAACGAGACAAGTCGTGTCTTTGTTTAAATTATTGGGGGACCACCCTCAAAGTCTGAAAATTTTGATGCTTTATAGTAGATGTACCGTGAGGGAAAAGGTGAAAAAGAAGGCTTGTGATGGGTGAGTTTGAAAAAGAAATTGAAATTTAATGTTAACAATCTGTTAGAGCTTTTTAAAAAGAGTGATAGCGTACCTTTTGTATAATGGACCAATGAGTTTATTTTAGTGGCGAGCTTAAATATTTTTAGTTATGTAGGCTTAAAGAAATTAAGTTTTAAAATGCATTTTAGTCTCTGAAATAAGACCCGAAACCAAGTGATCTAACCATGAACAGGTTGAAATTTAAGTTTTGACTTATTGGAGGACCGAACCCGTGTATGTAGAAAAATACTGGGATGATTTGTGGTTAGGAGTGAAAGGCTAATCAAACTTGGAGATAGCTGGTTTTCTGCGAAATCTATTTTAGTAGAGCGTTTAAAATTCTTATCATGGGGTAGAGCTCTTGGTAAATGATGGGGGTTAAAACCTTACTGAGTTTTATTAAAACTTCGAATACAAAATAAGTGATTTTAAATAGACAGACTATGAATGCTAAGATTCATGAGTCAAGAGGGAAACAGCCCAGACTATTAGTTAAGGTCCTAAAAAACAATTAAGTGTAGAAAATGTTAAAAAATGTCAACAATCGATAGGTAGGCTTAGAAGCAGCCATCCTTTAAAGAAAGCGTAACAGCTCATTGATAGAGTTTTTTTGCATTACAAATGTATAGGGACTAAAATTGTTTACCGAAACTATAGATTTCAATAAAATTTACTTTATTGAAATGGTAGCAGAACGTTCTGTAAATTTAAAAAGATTTATGGTAACATAAATTGGAAAAATCAGAAGTGAAAATATTGGTATGAGTAGCGAAAAACAATGTGGAAAACATTGTCACCTTAAGTTCTAGGTTTCTAAGACAAGGCTAATCCTTCTTGGACTTGTAATTCGGTCTCTAAGAGATAAAACGAAAGTTTTTTTCGATGAGTTAAAGATTTAATTTCTTTATTTTTTTAAGTGACAAAATATAAATATTATTTTTATTGTATGGAAAATAAAAGTTTTATAATATTTTCAAGAAATAGCTTAAAATAATTTAATACCGTACTTAATCCGACACAGGTAAACTGATTTAGTAAATTAAGGTGCTTGAGAGAATTGTGTTGAAGGAACTCGGCAAATTGACTCCGTAACTTCGGAATAAGGAGAGACTTTAGTCTGGAAAGTTGAAGGAGGAAAACTCCTTCTTTTTTTCAATTAAAGTTGTCACATAATCGAGGACAGCGACTGTTTACTAAAAACACAGGTCTCTGCTAATTCGTAAGAAGACGTATTGAGACTGACGCCTGCCCAGTGCTGCAAGATTAAAGGAAAATGTTTTTTGGCGTTTTCCCTAAACCCCAGTAAACGGCGGCTGTAACTCTGACGGTCCTAAGGTAGCAAAATTCCTTGGCATTTAATTGGTGTCCTGCATGAATGGCGTAACGACTGTCCTACTGTCTCCAGCACAAACTCAGTGAAATTGAATTTTCCGTGAAGATGCGGAATACTTGCGGCTAGACGGAAAGACCCTGTGCACCTTTACTATAGTTATATATTGTGCTAAAAATTTTTGTGTGCAGAATAAGTGGGAAGTTAAGTTTTGTTTTTTTCTAGCTCTAGTTAGAAAAAATACCTTAACATGTTTGCACTAGCAAATTATGCAGTTAACAGTCTTGAGATACCACTCTTGAAAATTTTTAGTACTTATTTTATTAGACATTGTATAATGGGTAGTTTGACTGGGGCGGTCGCCTCCTAAAGAGTAACGGAGGCGTGCTAAAAGTAAACTTGAGTTGTATATTACCAACTTGTAAGCGTAATAGTATATGTTTGCTTGACTGTAAGATTGACAAATCAAACAGGGACGAAAGTCGGTTATAGTGATCCGGTGATTCTGTGTGGAAAAGATCATCGCTCAACGAATAAAAGGTACGCCAGGGATAACAGGCTAATCACTCTCTAGAGACCCTATCGACGGAGTGGTTTGGCACCTCGATGTTGGATTATCGCATCCTGGAGCTGTAAGTGGTTCCAAGGGTTTGGCTGTTCGCCAATGAAGGCGGTACATGATCTGAGTTTAGAACGTCGTGAGACAGTTTGGTCCCTATCTACCGCAGGTGTAAAAAATTGAAAGAAGTAGACCCTAGTACGAGAGGACCAGGAAAAGTGAATCTCTGGTTAATCGATTGTTAAACCATTAGCATTGTCGAGCAGCTACATTCATAATAAATAATTGCTGAATGCATCTTAAGCAAGAAATTAATCTTGAAACTAGTTTTTATAAAGATGTAATAGATTATTACATAAATAGGCTTGGTGTGTGAAAATTGTAAAATTTTTAGCTGACAAGTACTAATATATCAAACTTTATTAACGAATGTTTAAAAATTTTTTAATTTATTATTTTTTGTTTGGATTTTAGTTCTAAGTAATTTAACTTATAAAAATATTTTGTAGTTAAAATTAAAAATTATATGAGTTTGATCCTGGCTCAGAATGAACGCTAGTAGTATGCTTTACACATGCAAGTTGAACGAAAAAAATTTTGTTTTCGTAGCGTACGGGTGAGGAATAGGTAGACTGTTGCCTTTTAGTTTAGAACAAAGTGCTCAAATTTGAGTAAAAATTCTTAATAAAACACAATTTAAGTTTATGCTTGCTATCTGCAGCGTTAAAAATAATTAGCTCATTAGCGTTACTACGTTAATAGGCTGTTAAAGCTTTGGCAGATAATGTTTTCTTCCTAACGAGTCTTAGAGGAAGATGAGCATTTGTCTGTAAATTGTTAACATAAAGGTTAAGAGTGTCATGCTTTTATCCGTTAAAAGATAGGTCTGCCTAAGATTAGGTTGTTGGTAAATATGACAGCTTACCAAGCCTGTGATCTTTAGTTGTTCTTAGAGGAAGTACAACCACACTGGAACTGAAATAAGGTCCAGGCTGATTTTTCGGCCAGCAGTGAGGAATATTGGACAATGAACGAAAGTTTGATCCAGCAATACTATTTGAATGAATAAAAGAAGGCCACTAATGGTTGTAAAGTTCTTTCATTTAAAGATGATAATGACATTATTTAAAGAAGTTTAGTCCCGGCTAATACTCGTGCCAGCAGCCGCGGTAAAACGAGGGGGACAAGCGTTATTCGTCATAACTGGGCGTAAAGGTTCGTAGGTGGTAATAGTAAGTTTTTTGTAAAAGCTTAAAGCCTAACTTTAAGATAACCATTAATACTGCTTTACTTGAGTTCACATATAGGAAAATACAATTTTGTTTGTAAGGGTAAAATCTAATTATAAATAAAGGAATGTCTTTAGCGAAGGCGATTTTCTAGTAAGAACTGACATTGAAGAACGAAAGTATGGGTAGCAAACAGGATTAGAGACCCTGGTAGTCCATACTGTAAATTATGAGTGCTGTAATTTAAATATAATATTTGATTATTTTAGATTTTTAAGCTAACGCCATAAGCACTCCGCCTGAAGAGTACGATCGCAAGATTGGAACTCAAAGGAATTGACGGGGGCCTAAAACTAGTGGTGGGGTATGTGGTTTAATGCGATAATCCGCGCAAAATCTTACCAATTTTTGACATGAAAATAATTCTAACTTTTTTAACGTTTTGTTAAAAAAGTTAAATGTTTTTACAGGTGTTGCACGACTGTCGTCAGCTCGTGTCGTAAGATGTTTGGTTAAGTCCTTTAACGGGCGCAACTCTTATCTTTTATAGTATAATTTACGATTTTTTAAAACTAATTTTTGGATCTCTTTCAAGTAAACTGTCGTTCAGGTGGTTTAGACTATAGTGGGCCTAGGTCCATGTTGGTTATTGATATAGAAAATTAAACTTTTTTTAAAAAATGTTTTAAAGATACGGTCAATGAAAAATTGAAGGAAGGTGAGAACTAAGCCAAGTCAATGTGACCCTGATAAATTGGGCTACACACATGCTACAATGGGGATTACAAAAAGTTACGAAAAAGTTTTAATTTTTAGTTAATCTTTAAAAATCCCCCCAGTTCGAATTGTAAACTGCAACTCGTTTACATAAAGTTGGAATCACTAGTAATCGCAAATCAGCACGTTGCGGTGAACATGTAAATTGGCCTTGTACAAACCGCCCGTCACATGCAGAGAATTAGTTCCACTTGAAAATTTAACTTTGTTTTGTTATGTTTATTGAGGGATTGGTGATTTGGATGAAGTCGTAACAAGGTAGCTGTACGGGAACGTGTAGCTGGAACATCATGAGAACTCTTTTTATGTAAATGCTTTTATAAAACAGAGAGTTACTTTTTATTTTAAGAAAATAATAATAAAGGTTCAAAACCTTTTTTCATGTTTTTTATACTATTAGAACAAACTTACCTGAAACCTTTTACGAATTCAAGAGTAAGTAGTATTAAGTTATGAAAAGCTAAAAATTTTTATAAATACTGATTATGATCGGGAATCAAAAAAAGATTTAGTAAAATCAAATAAAAAATTATAAAGATGTCTAAAATAAAGGTTCCATTCTCTATAGACAAAAATAGAAAAGTATGCAAACACTCTTTCCTTCAATAAAACCAATATTATTTTTTTTAAAAAATAGTTTAATTTGTCTGTTGAAAAATGCACAAAATCTTTGTGAATAGGCAATAAATATATTCCGATAAAATACATAAATAAAATGTTTGAAAATTTATTAATTTTTATTCTAATTTTACCCATAATAGGTATTTTAATATTAACAGCTATCCCAGTTAACGATCGTAATGTATTAAAAATAGTTGCCCTAAATTTCTCAAGTTTACCTTTTTTTGGTTTTTTGTTTGTTTGGGCTTTTTTCGAAAAATCAATAGCTCAATTCCAATTTGTCACTAAAACTTTTTGGATACCATATCTAAATTTAAATCTTACATTAGGTGTTGATGGTATTTCTTTATTTTTCTTACTATTGACAACTATGCTTATACCTATTTGTATTTTAATAAGTTGGTCCAGTATTAAGAAAGACTTAAAAGATTATTTAATAGCTTTTTTATTGTTAGAATTTTTTTTAATAGGTACTTTTTGTATTCTAGATCTGTTACTTTTTTATATTTTTTTTGAAAGTGTGTTGATACCTATGTTTTTGATTGTAGGTATTTGGGGTTCTAGAGAAAGAAAAATTTTAGCATCTTATTATTTTTTTTTATACACTCTTTTAGGTTCGGTTATAATGCTGTTAGCTATTCTATATGTGTATTATCAATTAGGAACCACAGATTATGAAATGTTATTATCTTTTTCTTTTTCTGAATTAGAACAAAAATTTTTATGGTTTGCTTTTTTCCTAGCTTTTGCGAGTAAGGTTCCTATGATACCAGTTCATTTGTGGTTGCCTGAAGCACATGTAGAGGCTCCTACTGCAGGTTCAGTTATACTAGCAGGAGTTTTACTAAAACTAGGAACTTACGGATTTATTAGATTTTCTTTACCTTTGTTTCCTCAAGCATCGTTTTTTTTTGCTCCTCTTGTTTATTCCATTGCTGCTGTTGGTATTGTTTACACATCTTTTACAGCTATTCGTCAAAGTGATTTTAAAAGAATAATTGCTTATACTTCAATTGCCCATATGAATCTGGTAATGTTGGGTATTTTTAGTTTTAATAGTCTTGGGATTGAGGGAGCCATTTTTCAGAGCTTGAGTCACGGTTTTGTTGCAAGTGCTCTTTTTTTAGTTATAGGTGTTGTGTATGAGAGATATCATACAAGAATTGTGAAATATTATAGTGGTTTAGCACTTGTGATGCCTATTTATATTTCAATTTTTTTATTTTTCACTATGGCAAATATAAGTTTTCCTGGAACAAGTAGTTTTATTGGGGAGTTTCTGATATTAACAGGTTCATTCAAATGTAATACTAGTGTCTCATTTTTAGGTGCAACTGGTATTATTATTGGAGGTGCTTACTCTTTATGGTTGTTGAATAGAATTGCATTTGGTAATATGAAAACCCAGTACTATCAAAAATTTTTAGATTTAAATAAGCGGGAGTTTTTAGCTTTTTTACCTCTAATACTTGGGACTCTTTTATTAGGAATATTTCCTGGTATAGTTTTAAGTACAATTCATATGAGTGTCAATAATCTTATTGAATTAATTTATTTTTAAGAAATGACGTATTTATTTGAATCAAAATTACCTGAAAACAAATCTATTTATTTAGCATTAAAGAATATCTATGGGATTGGAAAAAAACGATCATTTTTAATTTGTAAAAAGTTAGGATTTTCTAATAACCTTAAAGTAAAAAATTTATCGGAAGAGCAAATCAATCAAATAATAAAATTATGTGAATCGTTAGATTTAATACTTGCTAATGATTTAAGAAAAATAAGATTACTAGCTATAAAAAATCTTATTTATATTAAAGCGTATAAAGGGTTGAGGAGGAAAAAAGGCTTGCCTATTCGAGGGCAAAGAACTCATACTAATGCAAAAACAGCAAGACGAGTAAAATAACCATTTTGTATATCAATATTTATAGTTTTGTTTTTAAGATTCAGTGTACTTTCATTAGTTATGGATAATAAAGCTAGAAAAGTGTAATGGTTACACGTCAGGCTCATGATCTGAAGATAGTAGGTTCGATTCCTGCTTCTAGTAATAATTGAAAAACGAGTTCTATTTTAAAGACTGCTTGAATTGTTCTCGTACTTGCTAATGATATTTAAGAACAATAAGACTACTAAAGATAAAAGCTTATTACTATTAAATTATATAAAATAAAGGTTCAGAGTAAAAAAAGTTTTGTGAGAAGGTTTAGGAAATAACCTTTAAACAACTATATGATTAACTTATTAAAAAAAGTTTTAAAAAAGAAAAATAATAATTTTATAATAGATAACAAAATAGTTTATACTTTGTTATCTAAGGAACAATTTAAATACTTAAAAACAACACATTCATATCATTTAGTGGACCCAAGCCCTTGGCCAGCTGTGGCAGCTTTAGGAGCTTTTATGGTTACTTCAGGTGGTGTTCTTTATATGCATAAATTCATAGGAGGTTGGGCTTTATTTCAATCAGGATTTTTAATTATTTTTTATGTAATGTTCACATGGTGGCGTGATGTTATTAGAGAAGCTACATTTGAAGAACAACATTCGGTAGCAGTTCAGAAAGGTTTAAGACTTGGAATGATTTTATTTATTGTATCTGAAGTAATGTTTTTTTTTGCTTTTTTTTGGGCTTTTTTCCATTCAAGTATAGCTCCTGTTTATAATATTGGAGGCGTTTGGCCCCCTAAAGCAATAACTCCGATGGATACTTATACAATTCCTTTAACAAATACGTTTTTCTTACTAACATCAGGTGCCACTGTAACATGGGCACACCATGCTTTAGTATCGAGAGCAAAAAAACAATCGATATTAGCTTTGATTTTTACTTTAATTCTTGCAACTTTATTTACAAGTCTACAAGGACTTGAATATGTCGAAGCTTCTTTTAATATTAGTGATGGAATTTACGGATCTTGTTTTTACATGGCTACAGGGTTCCATGGTTTTCATGTATTTATAGGTACTATAGCTTTACTAGTTTCGTTTATACGTATTGTTTTCAATCACTTTACAAATCATCATCATTTTGGATTTGAATCCGCAATATGGTATTGGCATTTCGTAGATGTTGTTTGGTTATTTTTGTTTATTAATGTTTATTGGTGGAGTAATAAATAGTTATGAAAAATTGTTACTGCAAATATGGAAACAATATTATTTAATAAATATATAGAACAGTTTTCTTTTAACGTCTCGCTCTTTAAAGAAGAATATTTAGGAATTTTATTATATGTTATCGTAGCAGCTGTTTTATCCTTAGTAATTGCTATGTTGTCATACACTTTTACTAGTCAAAAACCAGAATTAGAAAAATTATCTTCTTATGAATGTGGCTTTGAGCCTTACGAAGACACTCGAAATAAATTTGATGTCAAATTCTGTTTAGTAGCTATCTTATTTATTATATTTGATATAGAAATAATGTTTTTATTACCTTGGTGTATAACAGTATCTCAACTAAGTATCTTAGGGTTTTGGGCGATGATCGATTTCTTATTAGAACTAGGGATTGGTTTTATTTATGTTTGGGAAATGCAAGCTCTTGAATGGGAATAAACTAAAAAAATTTATTAGAACATTTCTCATTTCAAACGTGGACCTTCAAATAGAGTAAAAAATTTTTACTATTTGAAAATATAGAGGTATTATAATTTTTAAAACAAATAAACGCAAGTAAATTTACTAAAAACTAAATAGCATAACTGGTAAACAGGCTAAATTATAATATTTAGTAATGTTGGTTCAAATCCAACTTTAGTTATGCGGGGGGAAATACAAAAATATGTTTTTAAATTTTGTTTTTTTTTTATTATAATTATATGTACTGTTCATTTATTCAATAACTACTATTTTTTATTATAGATTTTTGGCTCATCTTTTTACTGTATTGGATGAAAAAAATTGCTTTTAGAGCATAAAAATTATCGATACCACGTATGATATTATAAAACTAAGTTATTTTCAGATATTTATTGCAACTATATTACCTTTGTTTATTAATATCTTTGAAGACATCTTAAAATTAAATTTTAACATACGGCGTGTTGCATTATGAGTACACTGCTTGTTTACTTTTTTACTGGATAATTACATATTTTTTTTTCGCCAAGATGTCTATCGCTGGTATATTTTCAGTTTTTTGCCAAAGATGTGTTGGTTTTGCTTCTGCAGCTACTTACTCGAATTATCAATTATCGGATAATGAGTTACTAATTCTAATCCTAATTCACTTTGTAATAAAGTGTGAGATTCTATAGACTTACCTAGAGTTGTTGATTATGGTCAAATTAAACAGTATAGAGTAATGAAAAAATTTATTTCTAATGTGCTCGAAAGTAGGTATAGTTATTTAACTTCCGGTGTTACAAATTTTAAAAGTATAGATACTTCTAATTCCATTAAAACTGCTTGTGCAAACGAAAATTTTCTTCGGGATAATCGTAAACGCAGATGAGTTGGAAATTTTTAGGTTTAATATTCCAAAACCTGCTCGTTCTTTTGATAAGAAGTTGTAGAAATTTTTTTTAATAATTTAACTGACAATTGTTCTAAAATATCTAAAAAGTATGAGTATGTATTTGTGAAAAAAAATGGATAAAAATAAATATAAGGTTAATTTAGAGAATTTTTTTAATTTCATAAAGGAAAAAAAAAATTTAGCATCTTTTTTCCTTTTAGTGTGTGATGCTCCAGATTTTTGGCAATTAAGATTACAAGATCCGGCAAGTTCGATTATGGAAGGAATTTTGATGTTTAATAAACATTTACTTTTCATAATAGTTATGATTATAATATTAGTAGGTTGGTTGCTTTTTAACACTATTTACAACTATGACGAGTTTAGCAGTAGTCGCCCGGCTAGTTTTTTTCATTCAAATGAATTAGAAATAATTTGGACATCTCTTCCGGCACTTACTTTACTAACATTAGCATCACCTTCTTTTAGTTTATTATATTCTATGGATGAAATTTCAATACCTGATTTTTCAATTAAAGTTTTAGGGCACCAATGGTTTTGGAGTTATGAAATTTCAGACTTCAGATCATGTCTGCAAACAAAAACACTAAAATACGCATGTTATATGTTAAGTGATGAAGAGCTTCGTAATTGTAAAGGGTTTTTTAGAAATTTAGAAACTAATAAAAGAGTAATCCTGCCAACAAATACACATATGAGATTGCTTGTAAGTGCTGTAGATGTTCTTCATAGCTGGACTATTCCTTCTTTTGGACTAAAAATAGATGCATGTCCGGGAAGATTAAATCAATTAAACTTATTTATAAAAAGATTTGGAGTGTTTTTTGGGCAATGTAGTGAAATTTGTGGAGTAAATCATGGATTTATGCCAATTGTTCTTTTAACCCTTCCAACTAGTCAATATCATTATTTAATAATGACGAACTTAGAAAACCATTCAAGTTAAGTGAAATTTTCAATAAAAAGCCTATAGCTCAGTTGGTTAGAGCGTACGCCTGATAAGCGTAAAGACGGTAGTTCAAATCTACTTAGGCTTAAAAAAGAAAATATAAACAAATGAATGTTAAAAAAAAATCTTTAATTAAAAAAATAAAAAATTTTACTTTAAACTTTGGACCTCAACATCCTGCAGCCCATGGGGTTTTAAGATTAGTTTTAGAATTAACTGGAGAAACAGTTGTAAAGGCAACACCTCACATAGGGTTATTGCATCGTGGTACAGAAAAATTAATTGAATATAAAAATTATGTACAAGCTTTGCCTTATTTCGATCGGTTAGATTATGTTTCCATGTTAGCTCAAGAACACTCTTATTGTTTAGCTATTGAAAAATTATTAAACTTTAAGATTCCTAAACGTGCTCAATTTATTAGAGTTATTTTCGCAGAACTAACTAGAATTTTAAATCATTTATTAGCTGTAGGTTGCCATGCTATGGATGTAGGTGCTATGACACCTATGTTATGGGCTTTTGAAGAGCGTGAAAAATTGATGGAATTCTATGAAAGAATTTCTGGTGCAAGAATGCATGCATCTTATTTCAGACCTGGGGGGGTTCATACTGATTTGCCTAAAGGGTTGTTATTTGATATTCATATATTTTTAAAATTATTTAATAATAAAGTAATCGAAATTGAAGAAATGTTGTCTGAAAATCGTATTTGGAAAGAAAGACTCGTAGGTATAGGGACAGTAACTGCCAAGGATGCTCTAGATTGGGGCTTTAGTGGCGTTATGTTAAGAGGTTCTGGTATTCAATGGGATTTAAGAAAAAGTCAACCATATGAAATCTATGATACACTTAATTTTAATATTGTCGTAGGTAATCATGGAGATTGTTACGACAGGTATATAGTTAGGTTGTTAGAAATGAAACAATCCATAAAAATTATAGAAGACTGTCTTAACAAGATTCCAAACGGACTTGTAAAAAGTAACGATTTTAAAGCAGCACCCCCATCAAGAACAGATACTAAAAAATCCATGGAAGCCTTAATTCATCATTTTAAAAATTATACAAATGGTGTAAATATACCATCTAATGAAACTTATGTAGGTACAGAAGCTCCAAAGGGGGAATTTGGTGTATACTTAATATCTAATAATACAAATAAACCTTATCGATGTAAAATAAGAGCTCCTGGATTTGCCCATTTACAAGCCCTGAACCATATGTCTAAAGAGCATATGCTTGCTGATGTTGTTACAATTATAGGAACACAAGATATCGTGTTTGGAGAGGTAGATCGGTAATTTTTCGTTTGAATGAGTATAACAACAACAAAAATTATTCAGATTTTTTCAGATGGTAGTTTAAATTACTACAGTACTGTAATTAAAAAATCAAAAAAAATAAATTTTTATGATAAAGATCATAAAAATTTTGTTTTCAATAAGAAGAAAACAAATGAAAAGTTTACTAAAAAAAAATTCACAGATTTTAAAACTAGATATTTAAAAATCGGCTAACTTTTAGGAACGGTTCCATATGAACTGAACTCCATTTTTAATGAATATAAAAATAAATAACAAAAAACAAATACAAAACATCGACAACAAACTAACTTTAATTACATATTTAATAAACCAAGGAGTCTCCATACCTCATTATTGTTATCATAACGATCTATCTATTGCAGGTAATTGCCGAGTGTGTTTGGTTGAATTGAAAAACTCACCTAAACCTGTAGTGTCTTGTGGTATAAATGCTAAATCTTGCTTATCTAATAATGAAGTTTATTATGATAGTGTATTGGTAAAAAAAGCGAGAGAGAACATTTTAGAATTTTTATTACTTAATCACCCTGTAGATTGCCCTATCTGTGATCAAGGAGGTGAATGTGATTTACAAGACCAATCTTTATTCTTCGGTTTCACAAAAAAAAGGTTTTATAAGTTTAAACGGGTTGTTAGTAACAAAGACTTTGGTCTAATTGTAAAAACAGTTATGACAAGATGTATTCACTGTACTCGATGTGTTAGATTTGCCACAGAAATAGCAGGGGTTGAGGAACTTGGCGTTTTTGGAAGAGGAGTAGGTAGTGAAATTGGAACTTATGTTGACAAAATTTTATTATCTGAACTATCGGGAAATATTGTAGATCTTTGCCCTGTAGGATGTTTAACCGTTAAAAACTATGCTATCTTATAATACAAAACTATCCACTAATTAAGGTCTGTTTTAAAGTTAGAGTATCTCTAGTGGTAGCTTTCTTTTTTTAAACTATCTTTTTCATAAAGCTTATTATATATTGATTTGTAAATATAGTTTCGACGTAGATTCTGTAAAAGTGATTAACTCAATTGGTAGAGTGCCTCGCTTACAACGAGAAAGTTAATGGTTCAAGTCCATTATTACTTAAATAAATAACACATTGTAATCATGAGTGCTGGTAAAGCATTTAATATACTATTAGAACTATTGTCCTTATCGTCTAGTGGTTAGGACCTCGCTCTTTCACAGCGGTAACGTGGGTTCAAATCCCACTAAGGATATTTTATAATGCATCATGTGTTCTATTTTATTGATAAAATAATAAGACAGATTTTGATAGCTTAGCAGATAGAACAAATGTCATGAAAGAACTTTTTTTTCAACAAACGTATTTTATATTTTTTGTGTTTTTACAATAAATAAAAAACTTAATGTATTTATTTGCAATTTTTTTATAAATCAGCTATTGAAATTTTTTTTGGAATACACGAATCCATAATGTGAGTAACCTTAATTAATTGTATTAAAAATTATAAAGTAAATACGGTTCAATCCCGTATTAGCTTTTAAAGTGAGTAGTTATTTAAATAAATTTACTAAAGAAACTTCACCTTCACGAAATAAAATAATTTTAAATCTTAAACTTTTTTCACCTTTGAACTTAAAACGGTCAAATAAAAGTTTTCTTTTTTCTTTTATGGCAAACCATATAATCTCTTATCCTACTCCAATTAGTTTAACATACGCCTGGAGTTTTGGTTTTTTAGCTGGGATGTGCCTAGTAATACAGATGATTTCTGGTATTTTTTTAGCGATGCACTACACTCCGCATGTAGATTTAGCTTTTAGTAGTGTTGAATATATAATGCGAGATGTTCCAAACGGATGGCTTTTAAGATATACGCATGCTAATGGTGCATCCATGTTTTTTATTGTGGTATATTCACATATTTTCCGAGGCTTGTACTACGGTTCTTACATGAAGCCTAGAGAATTACTTTGGTGTTCTGGGGTAGTTTTATTTGTTTTAATGATGGCTACGGCTTTTACTGGTTATGTATTGCCATGGGGTCAGATGAGTTTTTGGGGGGCTACTGTTATCACTAGTATGTTTACTGTTATCCCAGTTGCAGGAAAAGCTATTGTGGAGTGGTTATGGGGAGGTTTTACAGTAAACAACCCAACACTAAATAGATTTTTCAGTTTCCACTTTATCTTGCCTTTTGTAATTGCCGGTGTAACTCTTATACACTTAGCATTGCTTCATAAAGACGGTTCTAATAACCCTATAGGTTCCGATGCTGGAGTGGACGATGTTCCCTTTTACCCGTATTTTGTAGCTAAAGATTCATTTGCTTTTTTTAGCTTTTTATTATTTTTTTTCACTTTCGTTTTTTATTTCCCAAATGTTTTAAATCACCCAGATAATTTTATCCCAGCAGATCCTATGGAAACACCGGCCCACGTGGTCCCAGAATGGTACTTTTTGCCGTTTTATGCAATTTTAAGATCTATTCCTAATAAAGCCGGTGGAATTATAAGTATGGGTGGCGCTATTGCTGTTTTATTTATAATTCCGTTTAATAATACTTCTGATATTCGGAATACCACATACCGTCCTATTTTTAAAATATGTTATTGGACTTTAATAGCTTCTTGGGTAGTATTAACTTGGATCGGTCAATGTCCTGTCGAGGATATTTTTGCTTTTGTTGGGCAAATTGCTACCGTCTATTACTATGCGTTTTTTATTGTTTTAGTCCCAGTTGTTGGGAAAATAGAATCGGCACTAGTTCACTACAAATCTGATAGTGAGATGAATCTATAATGATCTATGTCCTTATCATAGAGTAGTTAGAGAGCTTATTTGCAAATAACTTACGTAGATTTAAGTTTATTATTACTTAAAACAATAAATAATTATCTTATATTGTTATATAGGATTGGGTTAAAAATTCCTTTTCTATCTAAAATTTTTAAAATATGTATTTAATGGTAGTATTTTTATCTTTTATAAGTTTTTTAACTGTTGGGTTTTTTGGAAGATTTTTAGGTTTTTATGGCTCTTCAATATTATCAACTAGTTGCTTGGTAATTTCTTTTTTATTGTCTGTATTCTGTTTTTATGAAGTTTCTTTAATGGGCTGTGCTTCATATATTAAAGTAGCTCCTTGGGTTAGTTCTGAAGTTTTAAATGTAGATTGGGGTTTTATGTTTGACAGTCTAACAGTAGTGATGTGCTGTGTAGTAACCTTTATTTCTTGTTTAGTTCATTTATATTCTACGGAATACATGTCCCATGATCCACATTTACCAAGATTTATGTCTTATTTATCACTGTTTACTTTTTTCATGCTTATTTTAGTAACGGCTGATAATTTTATTCAAATGTTTGTTGGTTGGGAAGGAGTAGGTTTATGCTCTTATTTATTAATTAACTTTTGGTTCACTAGGATTCAAGCTAATAAGGCAGCTATAAAAGCTATGTTAATGAATAGAATAGGAGATTTCAGCTTAATAATTGGAATTATTATTATTTTTATTTATTACAAATCTGTTGATTATGCTACGGTAACAGCCTTAACTCCAATGCTAAAAAAGTTTGTTATTAATTTTTTAAATTGCGATTTCAATTTGTTAACTTTAGTTAGTATTCTTCTGTTTATTGGTGCTGTTGGTAAATCAGCTCAACTTGGTTTACATACTTGGTTACCCGATGCTATGGAAGGACCTACCCCAGTATCCGCTTTAATTCACGCTGCTACAATGGTTACTGCCGGAGTGTTTCTAATTGCTAGAAGTTCCTTTATCTTCGAATATTCTTATAATATTTTAGGGTATGTAGTAATTTTAGGAGCTTTGACAGCTTTTTGTGCATCTACTATAGGTTTGTTGCAAAATGATTTAAAACGAGTTATTGCATACTCCACTTGTAGCCAGCTAGGTTATATGATATTTGCTTGCGGTCTGTCCAACTATTCTGTAGGTATTTTCCATTTAATGAACCATGCTTGTTTTAAAGCTTTATTGTTTTTAAGCGCTGGATCTATTATACATGCTGTAAATGACGAACAAGATATGAGAAAAATGGGAGGTTTAAAAAATTTATTACCATTTACTTATGTAATGGTTATAATAGGTTCTTTGGCTTTAATAGGGTTCCCTTTTTTAACAGGTTTTTATTCGAAAGATTTAATTTTAGAGCTTGCTTATAGTAAATTTTCTTATTTCGGCTATTTTAGTTATTATTTAGGGTCATTTGGGGCCTTTTTTACAGCATTCTATTCAATGAGATTACTTTGCTTAACTTTTTTAACGCAACCTGCAGGTCAGCGTCTTGTTATAGGGTTTGCCGCTGAAGCACCTAGCGCTATTATGATAGTATTAGGACTGCTTGCAATTCCAAGTATTCTTATAGGGTTTTATACAAAAGACATGCTTGTAGGTTTCGGTAGTGATTTTTTTAATAGTGCTATATATATTCCGTTAGAAAATATAAATTTATTTGACGCTGAATTCATAGATCTATTCTATAAACTTTTACCTGTAAATTTGAGTTTATTGGGTGGGTTTTTGTCATTTATATTATATAATTTCAAATTCCGATTATTATTCAGTCTTAAAATGTCTTTTTTTGGTAAGAAAATTTATAATTTTTTTAATAGAAAATGGTTTTTTGATAAAATTTACAATGAATGTTTTGGTCAATTTTTTTTTAAATTTGGTTATTCTGTAAGTTATAAATTTGTAGATCGAGGTGTTTTCGAGCTGTTAGGACCTACCGGATTATCTCTTTTTATTACAAGATTAGCGTCTAATTTATATAAGATGCAAACGGGTTCTTTGTACCATTATACTTTCAGTATTTTAGTTAGTTTTACTGCTTTATTGGGGTTAAAGTTTTTATGGTTAACTTTTAAATTAGGATTAGATTATAGACTTGTTTTTATATATTTTGTAACTATTTTTTATCTTTTAAATTTTAAAAAAGATTAATTTTTATATTCTTAAACAGTACAACTTTTTAGTATTTTTAGCTCAGTTTGGATAGAGCGGTGGTTTTCTAAACCATAGGCCATAGGTTCGACTCCTATAAGATACATTAAACAAAATGTTTAAAAGTTCATTAATATTTTTAAGTTTTTATAATAACGCTGCTTTTATGTTAAAAGTTTTATATAAAAAAGCTACAAATTGTTTTAATCATAGTTGACAAACAATTCTAATTAAAAATAGTGTGTTAAGAAGCTGATGGATCTTTTTGTAGATTAAAAAAGGTTTAAATAATTATATTTTATTTGAAATTAGCATAGGTTTTATTGTGTTACATATCTGTATACATATATTGACAAGATTAAAAATATTATAATAAGTATAAAAAGCTGTATGGTTTTCTGAAACAATAAAGATGCTGCTTTGCAATTCCGAAACGTATTATAAACTATTTTAAAATAAGTTTATGATATTACAAGCAGCAAAATATATAGGAGCAGGATTAGCCACAATTGGTTTAGCAGGAGCCGGAGTGGGTATTGGAACAGTGTTTGGTGCATTAGTGATTGGTATTTCTAGAAACCCATCATTAAAAGACGAGCTTTTCAAAATGGCTATTTTGGGGTTCGCTCTTACTGAAGCAATTGCTTTATTCGCACTAATGATTGTTTTTTTATTTCTTTTCGCACTATAATCTTAATTATAAAAGTAATAAACCCATTACTTTATGTTAATATAACTAAAATGCAGGCCAACCCCCCTATACAGTTACTAAATTCAATGTGTTTGTTAACGTAATATCAAACTTAATTTATGTTCAGGCTGAAATGGGCCATAGTTTTCCTAAACTGTATTAAAAAAGTTCTATGTTTTGTATTTAATTACATTAATTCTAGAATTAATTTTATTATAAATAAGTAATATAAATGTAAAAAAGTATCATATTAGTTAAAAAACTTTTGGATAAGAGCTTATCTTTTGTTCATAAAAAGAGTACTGAAGACTTTGATAGCTCAGTAGGTAGAGCGAATGGCTGTTAACCATTAGGTCGCAGGTTCAAACCCTGCTCAAAGTGATTTGTAGGCAAAATAATTGTTCTATAAACATTAGTTATCAATAAAGAAATTTTTATGAATATACTTGAAGCCCATTTGAAGCCCATTTGAAGCCCATTTGAAGCCCATTTTGAAGCCCATTTGAAGCCCATTTGA